>JGI24709J26583_10001050_pt1 | contig 23432 bp, 16 predicted proteins | sample BioPla2DNA1_FD_26583 | JGI IMG/M metagenome (IMG submission 26583) | reverse complement strand
ACTTAATTTTAGTTAAAGATTGAATCTAGGGTTTCATCGTCACTTGTCTGATTATTTGAGCCAACCATAGCGGCGATTGTTTCATTAAGATTCTTCTGCTGAGTTTCAAGCTCGCGCTCTTTCTGACGATTCTCCATTGTAGAGGCGTTAGCACTCATATTTGCATAATCGTCCTTTGCCTTCTGCAGATTAGCAAGCTTAGTCTCAAGAGTCTTATTTAAAGCTCCTTTTTGTTTTAGACTTACTCTTAAATCATCAATCTGAGACTGGATCTTATCTAACTGCTTTAGACGGTATGCTCTGTCTGCAATCATCTGTGAACGGTTCTTTTCAAGCTCTAAAACACTGTTTAAAGACTTCTGCTGCTCTTCACGAAGAGATTTGATTTCCTGCTGTTTTACCTCAACTCTCTTCTGATATGAACCTGATACCACACAGCCTAACTTTGCAAGCATACTTGGATCACCTGTAGGATCGCACTCATCAGGTGTAGTGGTACATGCTGTCAGCATCAAAGGCATTACAACTGCCAATGCCTTTAATTTTAAATTCTTCATAAATTAGCTTCCTGAAATTTCCCTTACTCTCTGCTTTACGTGAGCTGTGTTTGCTGCATATGCTGCACTACTCTCAAGTAAGCTGTTGATGGTATTCTGAGTCTCTTCAACCTTAGCATCAAGCTCGATCTGCTTTTCCTTCTGCTCCTGAGTACCGTTACTTGAAATTGATCTAAACTCTTCAGCTGCCTTTTTATAGTCGGAAAGATGCTGCTGAGCTACTGCAATGTTGGTCTTGATGAAGTTATTGTTGTTTTCCATCTCTTCTGCTTTCTTCTCTAAAGCAGAAACGTTCATCTTGCCATCCTTGATATTCTGCTCAATTCTTGCAACTTCCTCTTCATCCCCCTTTAGGGTTTCATTTACGTTAGCTTCAAGATTTTTGGTAGTATCAAGATCTTTTTGCACAATATCTTTAGTTGCATCTAACTGATCTTCTAAATTATGGTAATCAGATCTGATTTTGTCTAAAGCATAGTTTGCTGTCATAGCAACCGCACAGCCGCCAAAAGCAGCAATTAAGGCACAGGCTATCTTATCATCGACATCTGATAGTAAACATGCTGCCACGCCTGTCAGCGCACCAACAGCACAGGCACCAGCGCCTGACTGACTGAAAAATACGGCATTATCCTTCTTTAAAGTTGGACTTACCTTATCAAGATCAGCACTCTCGCCACCAGTTGATGAACAGCCATTTAGCATTACGGTTAAACCAAGAGCAACAGCTGTTAGAGTGGTTTTAATTCTCATACCTCTCTCTCCTTTTGATTATCTGTGTAAATTCATCATAAATTCGTATTCTTTACCATTATTAGACTTTGAAGACTTATAGGTAGATACGCAGTTTGAGTTACCATTTTCGCCAGGCTTACACTTTACAGATGGCATATTGTAAACTGAGCCGTCAGTACATTCTGCCTCTGACTCTGAGTCAATTGATAAGGCACCACCTGATAATCCGCCCTTTACAGGACCTCTGCACTTAACACCGCTCTTGGTGGTAATTGTTGCAGTACCCTCACCGTCTTTAAAGTCATACTGAAGCTGTAATGGCTTGTTGGTATCTCTATCAACAATGTTTGAGTTTACCTTCCAGACTCCATTTAGCTTTGAAATATCATTGCTGTTTAAATCCTCATTTGATAAAGCAGGACCATCCTTGCTCTTATCTAATGAATTAAGATCATCGACGTTTGGTAGCTTGCCATCATCTTTTGGCTCATCAATCGGAGTATTAGCTTCATCATTAGGGTCAACTATAGGAGTGTTGGCATCCTCTGCTGGAACTACAGCATCTTCTATTGGAGCGTCTGATTCTTCAAGAAGTGCATTTGGATAAACTACGTGGCCATCGGTATCAACTAATGGAATTGTTGTCTCCAGATTTGGAAGAGCAAGATCGGTTGCTGTAACATTTGGAATAGGAGATTCTGTTACCACGCCCTTATTAAAATCAAGATTTGCAAGATCAGGATATACCTTAAAGAGTGGAAGATTTCTTGCAAACAGCCACCACCATAGTAAATACAATAAAAGTGCAAGTAATAATAAAAGTAATGGCAATCCTAAAAGAAAACACCACTTGTGACGGCACCAAAAGCTCTCTGTAGCTACAACGCCAGCAGTTGCAGCACCTGCTGTTGCTGCAGCTGCTGTTGCTGCAGCTGTAGTTGCTACAGGAACTGCAGGAACAGGTGCCGCCTCTGCTGCAATTAGAGAGTTCTGAGCTCTTGTAAATGGGGTTCTGTAGGTCTTTCCATCCTCACCATAAAAGCCCCAGAAGGTAATAACAGGACGGCCGTCTACAATGAAAAGACAGTTTTCATTTGGATATTCAATTGCAGGCAGATTCTTGTTACCGTCTGCACCGATTAAAAAGTGAGCATAAAGCTTGTCATTTGAGGTAATAGAACGGGCCTCAAGATTAAGTCCATAATCTAAAAGTTTCTGATTGAATACCTTAAGCTCTGAAAGTGCTTTTCTCTTCTCATCAAAAGATGCAGCCTGCCATGTAACCACGTCATACTGACCATCGCCGTTTTTTGAGGCAAAAGGAATATACCAGTCTACCTTTGAGGCATCCTGTGTAAAACTAGGTACTGCAAGATACTCAGCAATCTTTGGACCTAGTTCACTTGAGTTTTTAATAGAATTGATAAAGGCATCTGCTTTCTGCCAGACTATCACGCCATCTACACCAACTGCCTTGTAGTTGATTAACTCGCCTCTGTTTAATAGCTTACTTGCCATGTTCTATCCTTTGTTAGGTATACTTTACTATATATATTTTAATCCACTTTATATATATATGTTTATTTTTTGTTTTATTCACACACTTTTTTCATTGAAGCACCAGCTTCTTTTACAAAAGTGTTGATCTGATTTGCATCTCTTGGTTTAAAGACCTTACCGCCTGTAATATTTGCAATACATGCAGCACTATCAATATCATCGCCAATTAAAATGGTGTGGATCTTAAGTTTAGGTTTCTTTGCATGAATGTTTCTTGCTACAGAGCAGACATTCATATTTGCAGTGAAAGGACAGGTATCCTCACCATCTGAAATTAAAATACCTACAGCATCGCTGTTTACACCATCTAGCATGCTGCTAAGCTGCTCTAAACCGTTAACTAAAGGTGTCTTGCCATCATATCTGAATGGATTTATACCATCGATACTGCCAAGTAGAGCCTGTCTCTGGTGTGGCTCATAAAAGCCTCTGTTTTTAGATACAGGACAGCCGTTAATCTCAATAAATCCAATTTTTACATTCTTGTCTGTTGAGTTGACAAGATTTTTAGCTGCAGTCTTAGCTGCTATAATTCTGTTGGAAGAACCATAATCTAAAAGCATGGATTGTGAGCCATCAAGAGCAATTGCCATCTGAGGCATCTTGCCTTCCTCTTTTAGAGTCTTACACTTTGGGATCTTATTGGCATTAAGTGCCTTTTGCTCAGCTTCCTTTTTAGCCTTCTCTTCAGCTGCTTTTTTAGCCTTTAGTGCTGCAAGCTCTTTTGCTTTAGCTTCAGCCTCTGCCTTTGCTTTAGCCTCTGCTTCAGCTTTGGCCTTAGCTTCAGCCTCTGCCTTTGCTTTAGCTTCAGCCTCTGCCTTTGCTTTTTCCTCTGCCTCTAACTGTGCCTTTTTAGCATCCTCATCGTCAGCAGGTACTACCATTGGCTCTTCAACAGTAGGAAGTGGGGCAGCCTCCTTTGGCTCTTCAACTACCTTTTCAGCTACAATAGGTGCTTCAAAGCCTTTATCAAACAGATTAAAAGGCCATGGTCTTAAAAAGAACCACCACAGTAATGCTAAAAGCAGTAATAAAAGTAAAAGAAGCAATAAGAATGGGAATAAACAGCCACGCTTTGCAACTGGAGTAGCTACAAGTGGAGGGACAGCTGCTGCCGCAGGAAGTACAGCAGGCTTTATTGGAGCTGTTCCTGAGTTTAAACCTACGCATACATTCTTATTTACCACATAAATTCTTTCTGCGTTTTCAATAATGTCATGCAGATCTTTTCTTGAGCTTTCAAGAGATGGATTTAATAATGGTTTTGATGATGACAGAAAATCTAGAACCTTCTGCACATTGGTTTTATATGCTTTTACAAGTGGTGCATAGAATTCTCTGTTGTTTGAGTCAACCAAATCAAACTCACCGCTTCTTGTGGTGTAGAAGTTTATGTAATCATCATCAAGCTTTGGAAAAGCGTATACAGCTGCATATTCAGGACCTAACTGCTTTGTGATCTCTTCAATCCAGCTGTTGCTTTTAAAGGATAACTCAATAAGCTTTGAGTTAACGTTGTTTTTGTTTTCTCTATATAATCTGAGCATATCTTTTACTTATCTTCTTTTGCAGAAACATTTTTACAGCTTAAAGACCAGTATTTCTTATTCTTTGTGGCATCCTTTGAAAGTTTTTTATACTCACTAAGATGCTTATAGTACTGTTCGATAAAATCACTGTAATCATCGCCTTTACTGCCAAAGGCAGCTTTAGCGTTTGCCAGCTGATCTTTAAAATTCTTAATGCCATAGTTAGCTACAGCATTTGCCATAGTGTCACCATAATAGGTTGTAATAATACGCATATTCTCATTGTGAAGCGCAAGATTAGACTCTGCTGTCTTTACATGAGGACATGAGCCTTTATTTCCTGAATCACACTGACTTTGTGTTACTTTTTTTAAATTTAAAAAGTAATTGATGGCCAAAAACTCATCACCTATGGTCTTACATAGGAATCCGCCTAATCTTAGATTTGCAGTAATTGCAACATCCTGCATATTCTGGCGCTGTGCATTAGCCTGCTCTACGCCTTCTTTTAAACTACCAAGCTGCTTTGTAAGCTCCTCGTTTGATTTGGTTAAGCTGTCATTTAACTTGGTGAGTGAACTGTTAAGCTCGTTTAACTGTTCATTTTTCTGCTCTAATGAGGTCTTATCGGAGTTTAGTTTTTCATTTTTCTCCTGAAGCATTGCCTTTTGCTTTTGAAATTCCTCATTGTCCTTTTTATTTTGTGCCTGGATTTTTGCAATCTTCTGGGAGGCGCCCTTTAATGCGTTGTTATCTGAATCCTCGCCATCACCTAAAGCTTCAACCTGGGCATTTAATTCTTTAGCCTCTTTCATGGAATTTACAACAGCAAGACCTAATACAAAACGGGTACCTGTATCCTTTGCCTTTAAATCAGAGTTGTTTACATACAGATTACGCTCGGCACGAAGTGATGATGTAATGGCATCCTTATTGGTTAAATAGCTGCCACCATGTACGGTAAGAGCACCTGCCTGTCCTAAAAGACGTCCTGTTCTTACAGCCTTAAATGGCTCTAGTGTCATCTCCTGAGCATTACCTAACATATCAAAAATGCCTAGTGGATTTGGCTTTTTCAAACCTGCAACCTGAAGTTTTCCATTCGCGCTCTGTGCGCCCTGATACCAGGCATAGGCACCTAAATCAGAGTTCTCCATAGGAGGCAGATTTGCCTCAAACTCACTTTGGGTTACCTTGTTACCGCCACGGCAAGCATACTCCCACTCCTCATCGGTTGGAAGTCTTGCAAAGGCTTTCTGACCTTCATAAGTGTAGGCATCTTTTGCTCCCATTAAATACAAAGAGTAATCATGAGCAGCATTTACCGCCTCAAAATAGGAGATATTTACCATTGGCATTCTTGATTTCATATTAAATGAAGGACACTTGTCAGGATTTGTAATAGCCAAATACTGTCCCTGCATCAGTTCATATTTTGAAATCAGATAGAAGAATCCGTCCTTATCATGAAAAGCGCCCTGGATGTAACGCAGATTCGGATTCTGTGCCATTGGAGATGGATTATCTGCAGAGCCTGATTTAAAGGATTTATCCTTTAATTTCTGCTTATCCTGTGAGGTGTAGACCTTTCGAAACACCATTAGTCCGTTACAAGGAGTTGAAAGCACAACATCATCCTTTAAAGGATTAGGATTGAAAATCTTCTGTACATCCTGCGCACTGGCACTAAATGCTATCGCCATAGTCAAACATACAGATAAAAGAGATTTTTTCATATAAAACCTATAGAGCTCTTAAGCAGTCGGCTATCTTTATTCTGAAGATCTTAAATCTGCAGATAAGTGCACTTACAATTAAAGTTGCCACACATACAAGGGCAAAACCACATAAAAGATGCTGATAATTTAAAGTACTTACTAAAGTGTTTTTGCCAAGCAGATTTTCAAAGTGGGCATTAAAGTAGGTCATCGCCACAAAATAAATTAAATAGGAAATAAAATATGCAATAAGTGAAAGTACAAAATACTCAATGCAGATTATCAGAAGAATTCTAAAACGCTTTACACCTGTCAGCATTAAAAGCGCAAAGCTCTTTTCCTGCCTGGTAAGATTGGTATAGACTAGACCGAAGACTGCAATGATGCCGCCTGTTATTGAGGTTGAGGCAACTAAAAGAAACACAAAGTTTAATACTCTTGAGATAGCCTTTAGCTCTTCAATTTTAGAGAGCTTATCTGAAATTGAGTAATTAGCACGTAACTGTTTTGACACCACTTCCACATCATCTAAAGTCTTTACATAGATTCTGGCTTTGGCAAAGTAGTTTCTTTCTGTATTTAAAGATGTTCCATCAGAGAATACTGGCGGATTATAGCCGTCACGATAATCCTCCATATAAATTAAAGTCTGAAAATCCACCATGACACTCTTATATGGCAGATACTCTTTTTTGATGATTCCCTTTAACTTTAATTTAATTACAGCGTTCTCATGCTGACCGTTTTTGGTTCTGCTGATGACAAATCTGAACTCATCGCCTGTATGCATCTTAAGATCATCAACTAAGGTTTCAGATAAATAAGCCTCACCTTGTGATAAAGTGCCTTTAATACCGCTTTTTAGCACAATAGGATCGCCATCTTTTGTAGGCAGTGTATCGAGGTTTAATACATTTCTGCCGTTGAAGTTGATATTTGCAGTCACACTCAATGAACGGGTAAGCGGAATTGCAAAGGCAACACTCTGATTGTTATATAAAGAGTCGAAAAATGCCTTATCAAGTCGGTAGCCTGACATCATCTTAATCTCAAGATTTCTAGGATCGCTTTTTAGATTATCCTGAAGATTGGTAACAATGCCATAGCGTAATGAAAATAGAAGTAATAAAGGTGCAATGATGGCGCACAAGGCCGCTACAAGACACCCGTTTAAGAGTTTCTCAAACCATAAAGAACGAAAAGAAAGCTTTAAAATCATACTATTCATCCTTTATAAGAAACTGTCCCTTAGACTTTCCATCAGGATTGTAAGAGAGTTCTTTTAAGCTAAAGCTATCCACAAGATCTGTATCATGTGTCACCACAAGACAGGAAACACCTTTTGCTTTGCAAACCTTTATCATGGTTTCAAAAAGCAGTTTGCCATGCTCTGGATCTAAAGCTGATGTAGGCTCATCAATAAGAATAAGCTTTGGATTATGACAGATGGTCTTGAAAAATACCGCTCTTTGTCTTTGACCTATTGATAATCTGTCTGGATACTCATCCTTGTATTTTAAAAGGTCAAACTGCTCCATCAAGGCTAAGGTCTCATCTAAAAGTGCCTTTTCATCATGCTTTTTCTTTGTAAGCTCATAATATGAGCTGTTACATACCTCAAGCTGCAGCTTTAAATTATCCAGAACAGATAAAAATGGAATTAAACCACCTGTCTGAGGCATGAATCCCAAATAGGCTGAGCGAAGAGAATTTAACTCTCTCTGACTCATTGACAGCACATCTCTATCAAATAATCTGAAGGTTTGAGCTTGAGCCCTGCGCAGCATAGCGATACATTCAAGCAGTGTGGACTTACCACAGCCTGAAACACCAGTAATAGCAAATATGTCATCTTCTTTTAAGATAAAGTCTTTTAAAAAGATGGAATAACTATCCTTCTGCTCTTTTTTTCCATAGCAAAAGGATAAGCTCTGTATCTGTAATATGGTGCTTTTATCACTCATAGATTAAGGTAATACCTCAAGTGGAATTGGGTATACAGCCATTGAAGCATCGTCGTCTTTATTCAGCTTAATCCAGCGTGAAACATCGTCATTGCACTTCTGATAGTAGTTAAGCTTATTCTCAAGATCTTCAATTGTCTGATTCTGCTCATCAGGCCCCATTGCAGCCCAGGTATCCTCATCAAGATCCTGAATACGGCTCTTGTAAGGAAGATCTTCTAAAAACTCGCCTAAAAGACCTAACTGACCTAGCTTTAGAGTCTTTGAATTTGAGATTTGTGAAGGGTCACGGCCCATGCTTACAGCAACAGAACGTAACTGCTCAAACATAGCCTCAGGCTCTAACATACCCTGATTTGCTGAATCTAAAATATTCTTGGTAACATCCTTTAATGATGATAATTCATCTTTTGTTACAAGAACTACAGGGGTACTTGTAGGAACACCGTGTGAGAGCAGATCTCTATCTGCAATCCAGCCCTCAAAGAAATCAGGTGATTTTGAGGATAATGTAGAACCTAAATAGGCAAGCTGCATAGCATGACCTAGCTTCTGCAAATCAGACTGAATCTCTGTATCATCAGAGCCTGGATTGTAACCAATTGCTTCCTTACCAAAGGATGCCTGTTTTACCTGCTCGGTGATACTTGATGATAAAACATCAATCTTTTTACCAAACTCGTTAACATCACCTGCATTTACTGAGTAGTAAAGTGGCTTGTTGATGGTATCGTTAAAGGATAAATCCTGATACTGCTCTCTTGCTCTGTCATGATCTTTGTTTCTCTCACCTGATGGAGTTAAAAGATGCATGGTATAAATAGCAACACCTTTGTGTTTTGCCTCTAAACGAAGCTCCTTAGTATCAAGACCTGTAGATGATAATTTATCTGATCCTTTAATACCGCTAGCATCTGTAATTAAAACCACGTATCTGCCACCGTAGTCTTTCCAGTCGATCTTATCTAAAGCAGTGTTAACACCTGCAATTGAATCCTCTGCATAGGCAGCACTTGATACTTTTGCCTGAGATAAAGTTGCAAGTTTCTTTTCAAACTCAGCTGCGGTTTTTGCCTCACCTGGTTTTACAAAGACTTTAGTTACATACTCAAGCTTTGGAGTTGCCTTAGTACTTGATCTGAAAGATACCAGACCAAAGTTTACAGAATTCTGAAGATGCTCTTTTTCAATCTTTCTACTGATAGACTGAATGGTAGACTTGGTTCTTTCAATGTAAGGGTCCATTGAAATGGTAGAATCGATTACAAAGACTACAGCTGCCTTAAAAGTCTTAAGTGCATTGCCGTCGCTGTTTTGAGATTTTGCATCTCCTTTTTTGGTAATTGAGGCAATCTTAAGCACATTTACATTATTACCGTCGGCAAACATAGCCTCACTGTAATCTAAAATAGGTAATAAATAGAACTGCTTTTTGTAATCAACATAAGTCTCAGGCTCAACTGATACCACAGATTTATTGGCCTTTTTAGATTGAATATCCTTAAGTAGCTTTGCTACATCAGCTTTAGCATCATCCTTTTCCACAAGAGTGTTTAAAGTTTCCTGATCTTTAAAGATGATTGAACGTGTTCTGTTAGCTGGGTTGTTGAACATTAAAGCAGTCTGCATCTTCCAGTCAACGGTGCAGCTCTTTTTAAGATATGAAAGATTGCTGCCTGATGTATCTGAGCCTACTAAAATTGAATCGCCATCCTCTTTATAGACATAGAATCTTGAAAAGGCATCAATAGACTTTCCGTCTTTATCAGCGACATTCTTTTTTAAAACGCATGATGGTGTGGTTAATACTCTTTTATAAAGACTCTTTTTACCATCCTGTAATAAAGGCGCTGCAGCATTTGCAGACACTAAATACATTGAAGCAAGTACTGCTACTGCCAGGTTTTTAATTCTCATGATTCTGCCCTACTGTAATTTTTCTAATGCGCTTTTTGCACTCTCATCGCCAAGATCGACTGCTTTCTGATACCAGTATGTAGCCTGTTCTTTTGACTTCTCAAAACATGCACTGCTATTAGCTGAATTGCTATCGTAGTATTTTGCAAGCTCTAATGATACAGCTGCATCCTTTCTGCCAAGACTTGAGTAAATTCTCTTTGCCAGATCACAGCGGTTCTTTTCTACAGCCTCTTTAGCAAGATTTACAATAACTGCATTGCCAGGCTTTGAACCTAAACATGCACTTAAAATCTGTGCATCTGCTTTATCTGATACAGAACATACATTCACAGAAGATGATGCTGATACATTAGTGTTGGCGCTATTATCTGCAGGAGCCCGTACAGGATCGGAGGATTCATCCTCGCTCTCCTTTTCAGGTTCATTTGCAACCTGTTCTTCTTGAACAGGCTCATTTGAAGCATCTTTGGCATTATCATCCTTGTTGAACATGCCAGTAAAATACATAATAGCTGCAATGATTAAAGCTAAAAGCAGTAAACCACCAATAATTCCAAGAATTAAAGGAAGTAATGACTTCTTTTTAACAGGAGCGTTGTCCTCTACAGGTGCAGCTGTCTGTACAGATTCACTTTCCTTTTCAACAGAAGGAATATCTGCTGCAACTGCAGATACGCTTTCCTTTTTGCTGTTTATATCAAAATTAACCTTATTAGGAGCTGAATTGTGCTCTACAATCTCGGTTAAATCACCTTCAACACCGCAATTGTAAGTAATTAACCCGCCTTTCTGCTCTTTTGTCTGTGTATCAAAAATCTTAAATTCCACAAAGAAAATGGAATTACACTGATTATTCTTTAACACCAGGGCATTATTAACTTCTGCAGGAAGTGTAATATCAAAACCGTTGTCATTATTTGATACGATATTTCTACCAACAACAGGAAAAGCATCAGCTACAACTAAATCGCGTTTCTTATCTTTATAGATCTTAATTTCAAGACCGGTATTATTATCAATACCTAATAACTGTGCTTCTTTTATATCCTGAAAGTGAGGTAATGATAGTTTTGAACCTGATTTTGAAGCTAAAATTCTACCGTCATCATGATCTAAAATTTCTGCCATTTTTATACCGTTTTAATTCTCTTTTAGATTCGGCCTGAATTATGGCCGAATACTTATTTTATTTACTCTGCCTTGTCTGAATTTTCTTTTGCAGTTTCAATTGATTCAATAATTTCACAGAGGATCTTGTTCTGTTTATCTGTGATCTGATATTTAGCCTTGGCAAGATCAAGTTTGCTTACTACAAGATCAAGATAAACACTAAAGTAATCTGAGTAATAATGCTCTGCAAAATTCTCTTCAATATCAGGTGTGATATCTGGTAGAAGATACATCTTGAAGTTTTTGTTATCAGCATCGTCTGTGTTCAGATTATCAATTGATACGCAGGATACATTCTCTTTAAACAGCGGTCTGTCTTCCACTTGAGGTTTCTTGCCGTTCTTTGTGATTGTAATTCTGTCAATATCATAACCAATGGAACCTACGGTAAGATAGGTGTTAAAGTCGGAGATGATATTGATACCGCGCTCAGCCTGACCTACTGCAATCTTTGATTTTGAAATTTTCTGAGACTCATACTCTTTTAGTTTATCTACGATTGCCTGCTCTACCTTTAAAGCATCATATGCTCTGTCAAGATCGTCTACATAATTAGATAAGAGTGTTCTGAACTTGGTCTTAAGATCATTTGAATTTGAAATGATCTTTCCTGTGCTCTCATCAAAGAAGAATGAGTGGGCTTTCTGCTGTTCTTCACCTACAATGGAATTCTGCTTTTTATCATCCCAGTAGTAGTTTAACTTCTCAAAGAGCTCGTCAAAGTAATCTCCTGTCTTTATAGACTCAAGATTATCTCTGTACATTCTGCTTAAGGCATTTGCAAAGCGGTAAGCATTATCAGAAATTCCATCCTCTGGATTATTCTTAATGTAATCATCTACTGCCTTATCCTCATCAAGCTCAAGATAATGACGCAGATCAGCTATGGTACCTGCAAGTCTTTCACACTGCATCAGCTCTTTAATCAGCTTTTTGCAGTTTTCCTTCTTCTGCTTTACCATCTTGATGCTTTCAATGGTTGCAAAGGTACTGATTTTATCAAGTAAAGCACTAATACGATTGTTCAGGCTGTCTTCAAACTTGTCCTTTGATGCTCTGTAGTTTTTGAAGTTCTGATCTAAAAAGCCAATCAGGTAGCTTACACCGCCGTCATTTGGCTTTAATACAGCCTCAAAGGTCTGCTGCAGAGAGCCATCTTTTTTCTCATCATAGACAAACTGTGCTTCAGGAGCCTCTTTGATATACTTTTTGTAATTATCAAACTGAATGCTTATCTCATCATTAGCTAAGGTTTCTGTTTCTCTGTTAGATTCATCAAACTTGTATAGCTGATCGGTTACAGTTTTAATATTTGGCTTTCTTACGCAGAAGAACTGATCAAACGGATCACGTGTGTTCCACTTTAAGAACCAGTCTTTTCTAAAGTGCTGTAATGAGCCATCTAATGATTTTGAGATGCCGGGGAATGTTTCCTTTCTCTCAGATAAAGGCTTATCAAGAGCGTATCTTAAAATTCTGTCAAAACGGGTAAATGCGCCTATTAAAGGTTTTACCTTAAATGGGAAAGCCTCTCGTTCCTCCGGAGTCCTGCCGACATTGTTCTTTACCCATTCTGTGATTGGGTCAATCTGAGGCTCGTTAACCTCCTGCTGACCTTCTACTGAAATACACCATAAAAGTAAATCCACCTCGTGCTTTTCAGCATAGCTTTCAAACAGGTAAGCTACCTTACCACGACGTAAAAACTCTGATAGTGAATCATTAAACTCTACAGGGCTTTCCTTTTTACGAGTACGGGCTCCTGGAAAATCTAATACGTCAAAGTTCTTTGCCTTTGAGTTTTCAGGAATTGGGAAAGCTACTTCCTTACATGCAAAGGTAAGTACAGGGAATGGGATCTCAACAAGACTCTTACCTTCCTTGTCTAAAGCTATCTTAATCATGTCATTGGTGTTTACAACAACAGTGTGGTTTTCAAAAAGCTGTGAAATCACAGCAATATCTAAAATTCCGCAGTCCTTTTTAACTAAGGTGCCATCCTCTCTGATTTCAGATATACATACATCAAGAGGAGCATAGGCTGTAGTTGCCCCCTTTAACAGATTCAGCTGCCCACCTATTACTTTAAATAAAGCATCAAACTCAGCTGAATCTCCCCAGATCTTACTGTAGACTTTGATTCTGCCTTCAAAAGATAACTTATCAATTGCCTTACGCGCTCTGTTCCAGAATACACACTCTTTTAGTGAGTCGGTATCGGCTAGCACGCCCTGACCTGAGCGTTTGGTGTACTGAGCTAGTGAATAGATATCATTCTCATGCACATAGCAGGTATCGCCCTCTTTTAGAGGATGCTCTTTTAATACCGCATCAAAGAACTGATTGATTTGAGCGTTATCTTTAAAGAAGCGATCGTGTACAGTTAAAAAATCCTCAATCTTTAAATCAAGATCTTTATAAAATGAATTTACCAGGATCTTTACAAGATCAATTTCAGTAAAGAGCTTTATAGGAAATGGAAAGCCCTTTGGTGTCTCTTCCTTTTCAGTTGTAAAACGGGCTACAACACCTGATGACTCCTGACTCTGACCGCCATGCTCTGGATTTAAATGCTTTGAAAAGCTGATCATATGATCATCTAAATTAGCAACTAAATCCTTATCCCCGTCAGCTGTAAGAGATGACACAAGATAACTCTTACCAGCCTGAGACGCACCGAAAAGACCTAAGGTTGTTTTACGAGGTAATACAGCATAGGCTGCTTTAGAGTCGTTAATAATTTCGCATAATGAATCTTCGATGGCCTGTCTTTCATTGATAATCTTAGGATCGTCAACACCGTCAAACCAGGTAATAGCTTTTTTACATGCGGCTGCTACTTCATTAAATCTGTTTGTCTTAATATCGCTCATGTTATTTTTGCCTATCCTAAAATTAAACCAGTGTTGTTCCAGTAATTTTCATTGTTGCTTGAAACAGTCTTTAAACGCAGGTTCAGATACTCTTCAAAGCCTTCAGTACCGTCTGCACAATCCTTTGCAGATTCAATCTTTATCAGGAATAAATTCCTGATAACTGATTTATCCTCATCGTCTTTTTCAATAACACAAGGAAGCTTTACAAGCTGATCATCAATAAAGTTCAGACACTGACAGATGGCACTGTTTTTAATGTATGCCTTGTCATCTTCTGCAACCTTGGTGATCTTCAAATCAAAGGTATGACTTTCATTGATTCTGGCCTTAAGATTCTGAAGTTTTTCTGCTTCAGTTTTTTCAATCTCATCACGACTTTCTTTAACTAAAGAGCTAACCTTACGCTTGAACAGCTCGGTAATACGCCAGATCTCATCGTCTCTCTCTTCCTGAAGACGTGCATCAAGTCTTGCCTTTTCCTGTGCGTAGAACTTATCGTATTCGCTCTTATAAAGCTCTTCTTTTTTCTTTGAAGCACCAAAGATTTTGCCAAGACCTGTAAGATTCATCTCACTTACAGCCTTATCAGCATGAGCTTTAGCTTGAGCCTTCAGTTCTTCATAGGCAGGATCATTAGAGAAATCAAGTTTTTCAATAATCATTTCTCTTGATGATTTATACTCATTTTCAATAATCTTAGCGTTATCAATGGCAATCCTGTTGCCAGAGGTATTCATCTGCTTGATAAGACCTTCATTTTTCATCTCCTCAAGCTCGCCTTCATTGAAGTTGTAACTAGTCTTCATAGTCCAGCATGAAATAGCCTTTACCTTTTCAAGCTCCTTTGCACTTGAGTAAGGTTCAATTTCATATATTGGAGTAGCTCCAAATGAGTCACCCTTAAACTGTCTGTAACCTATCTTCAATGACAGATTTGTATGAACTTCCCTTTCATTAGGAACTGCTCTTATGATATCTGTAAGTTTTGTTTTTGACTCATCGTTACAGGTAATACCAATCTTTAATTTAGCAAGAGCACTGTCAGGCTGTTCATTTAATTTCTTAATGTCTTTTTCAGCACCGCTCTTGAACAGATACAGAACATCATCGCTCTTGATTAAATCTCCCTCAGAGATGTTTCCTAAAAAGCGCATTGGGCTTATTGCTGAAATAGGATTGCAGTTTAGCTTGAATGAGATCAGCTTTGATGGATTGGTCTTGGTATAACCTAATAAGGCACCTACAACTACAGATGTCTTTGGATCGGATATTCTGCCGTTTACAGTATCAAAGGCAGGATACCATGAAGGACACTTGTAATTGTGCATTGAGATAATGCGTTTTGGTGATAATGATGACTTCCTTTCAATTATAGAACGTAAACCAGGAAGCTTTGAAGGACCACCAGATAAGAGCAGCACATCGCAGCGATATACGTTAACAATTGAGTTTAGATAATCAAGGCACTTGTTGCATAAATCAAAGCCCTCACCACGAGAGATCTCATAGTTAATTCTGTTGAGATCAAATGAAAGCTCTTTTTGCATGAACTCATCAAAAGTTACGTCTGTCTGCTTCTCTATATATTCCCTTACAGAGTCTGGAATATTTAAAGGTCTGCTTTCAAGCTTTAACTTCTCATCGTTATTTAGATCATCGTTTTCAAACTTCTCGTTACCTGTCAGGAAGTCCTCAATAGTTCCTTTGATTACAAGCTTATTGTCTTTATAGCTCTTATAAGGAATAGCATCAATCTGCTCGATTCTAGCTAGAAGTCTGTAGGTTAACTTTGTGAAAATCTTATCAGATGTCTGTACTCTCTTCTGAATGGTATCAACACCCTTTGAGATCTTCTCACTGTCACTGCCTACTAATGATTCAGCCTGACCTTCAGGTAACTGAGGCAGAACATATTTTCTTAAAAGATCTAAAACAAGATCATCACCTGCAATCTTAAAGCCGTCTCTTAAGACTTCTCTAATATTTACATTAGATGAGAAGTTACTGTTATTCTTTACGTCCTTTTTGTCAACTTCCTCACCTTTGAGTTTCTTTAAATACACATCTTCATCTTTGTATCTTGAGGTTGGGAAGGCATAATCTGCAATCACAAGATCGGTGGTACCGCCGCCGATATCAATTGAGGCGATACGGGCACTTATGTTATCTACAAAGTAGTTATCAATCTTTGATTTGTTGTTCTCGTTAAAGCGGCCATCGGCATCAGCACGTCTTATGTCGTGAATAAAGTCTTTGCTGTTACCCTGATATACGCACTTAGTCTGGTTGTACCAGTATACAATCTGTCCTGCTAAAGTCTCATCCCACTTTAGGTAAATCTCAGGTACTGAAGGGAAAATATCCTTCTTTTCAACAAACTTGAATTCTGTTGAAGGAGACTTATCATAGCCAAGGCTCTTCCAGATAATACCAATTGCCTGATAAGCGCATGATCTGAAAATTTCCTTTTCAATATCAGACATTGAAGGAGGAGTGGTTAATACAAGTGACTTTAACTTACGAGGAAGTGAACTGTTTTCAAGTGACTTTCTGTAGTTGTAGCTGTTCATCTGCATCATAGCCTGCAGAATGATTTCCATAAGCATAAAAGTCATGGTTGATTTACCAGTGTAGTTTGCCTTTAGCTTACTGTCACTGCCACACTGAGCAAACAGAGCGTCGCCCTGTGAATTTAAATAGTTGTTTACAGGCTTGTAGATAGCTGAGAGCTTCTCGTTATTTGCATAGAAGTACTCTTCAGTCCAGGTATCATCATCCCTTTTAAAGACTGGGATCTGATATGATCTGTCATTAAAAATCCACTCTGGCTTTTTAGAGGTGTTGTTTTCAGCCTCTGAGATCTTCCATAAATATCTCTTAGGAGAGATTAAACCGGTATTACCCTCATCACCGTTTAAAAGAGCGCTAAGCTTTGAAGCTTCTGTACCTATACGTACAAGTGAAGGCCAGATAAAGGTATCGCCCTTTGAGCAGCGGTTAAAATCGAAGTTAGCCATCTGGAACTGGATACGGCTTTCAAAAGCGCCATAGTAATAGTTCTCAGGTGCATTCAAATCACGAAGCATCAGTGGACGGCTGTTAGGGAAAGAGTCACCGTTATTATCTGATGAGTTATCAAGTTCAACTAAAAGACCGCAGGTTCTGGTATTACCAACATCTAACACCAAACTTACATCAACAGCGCTGTCTGAGTCCGCACTCTTACGGTCAAAATGAACAAAGCGGATATTGTTTGGCTTAAAGAAATTATCGATAAAAGCTAGAACATTTAAATAATCCATCTCATAACGCTTGTTATTAAGATAGCTGTCTTTACTTTCATTTTCAGGATTTGCCTTATAGCTTTCCTTTTTATCAGTGGTGGTCTTTGGATAAATCTTCTCAAGAATGGTTCTTACCCAGTCATGAGTAAAGCTTGTACCATCGCCTGTAGTACCACGCAAAAGGTTGGTAGCTTCAATACCGATTCTAAAGCTTAAAGCATCGTTTAAATCTTCACTTGTAAGCAGACTGTGGAAATCTCTATTCTCATCATCCACTTTAGTATCAAAAGCAAAGGTTACATGGTATCTGCCTTTGTTGTTTGCAACACCATTTTTACCTGAGAGATTAACAATACGGGCACGGGCAAAATCACATGGACCTTTTGTGGTCTTCAAATTACAGAAAGGTACAGGGAACCATACACCATTGTATAAATTCAAAGAATCCTGCATAGAAGGAGCATTATCAGTCTTCTGATACTGCTCTACTTCAATCTTGTGCATTGGAAGATCTTTATCAATGATTAAAAAGTTCTCACTCTTATCAAGATAATATCTAGCATAGTGGCCTAAGTTAGGATCTGTTGTGTCCTCATTATTACTATCTAATAATTTGAACATGCCTCTTTTAATAAAGTTTGCGTAGTAATCTTCTGTACCTTCATCTGGCTCATCGAATTTAATTTCGCTGTCTAATTCATAATCAATAAACTGAATGCCTGAATTTGCAATCAACTTAATTTCCTGATCAAACTCTTCTGAACGGCCTACATCTTTCTTTAACTTTATTAAATTCTTTACAATAAAAGGAGCTCTAGGATCTGCCACAATATTCACCTTTTTATTTATGTACCAATATAGAGTCTAATTTAACATAACAAGACTAAGTTAGATAACATTAGTAGATTTTTTAAATAAAATATTCAAACTATCGCACATATAATGTATGCGCTGCAAATGAAGTGAACAGAAATTTTACGGAAGGTAAAAACAAAAAAAGCTACATAAAGTAGCAAATTTCGATGGTGGATGCTATAGGACTCGAACCTATGACCCTCTGCTTGTAAGGCAGATGCTCTAACCAAACTGAGCTAAGCATCCAATGGTGGGTTGTGAGGGGGTCGAACCCGCGACCAACGGATTAAGAGTCCGCTGCTCTACCAACTGAGCTAACAACCCATTGTATGCTTTCAATCGAATGGTGGGTCGTGAGGGGGTCGAACCCGCGACCAACGGATTAAGAGTCCGCTGCTCTACCAACTGAGCTAACGACCCAATCGATTGTTTTTTGCTGGTGGGTCGTGAGAGATTCGAACTCTCGACCAACGGATTAAAAGTCCGCTGCTCTACCGACTGAGCTAACGACCCAACCTGCAAATGCTTTGTTGAACTAATCAACGGCGACTATTTTACTAAAAAATTACGTACATGCAAGCTTTTTTTTTAATTATTTTTAATTATTTTTATAAAAGGCATATATATGCGCTTTTATAAAATAGCTTTTTTATCAAAAGCTTAGTAAAAATTCAGTCTTATAAAAAAATACCTAAAATAAAGGCCAACACGAAGGTCAGCCTTTAGTAGAATTTAGTATATTTTATTTTACTGCAATTTAGACAGCTCTTTTTTGGCTAAAATACTTGAGCTTGAATTTGGGTAATTCTTTACTAAAACTTCAAAATACTTCTTTGCTTTTTCCTTATCACCTAAAGCCTGTGAGGTAATACCAAGCTTATATAAAGCATCAGCTCTTTTTGTTGAGTCCTTAAACTTAGCGGTATTAAGAAAACTTACACGAGCCTCCTGATAATTTTTCTGCTTGTACTGCACCTGACCTAACCAGTACCAGGCATTTGGTGTAAGGCTGTTATCAGGATACTTGTTTACATATGTGCTAAAGCCTTTAGAAGCCTCATTAAGATTCTCCTTTACAAGCAGGTTAAATGAATCCTGATAAAGTTTCATAGCATCAGCAGGTGCTGCCTTTGCATCAGGCTTTGTGCTCTGTGTCAGACCGTTTTTTACTGGCTTAATTGTAGCAGTACCGCCACCTGATACTTTAGTTAAGGTAGTAGTATTGTTTGCGTTGATTGCAGCAGTATTATCTGATGCTGTATTAGCAGCATTTGCACTTGCCTGCTCTAACTTTGATTTAAGAGAATTATTCTTAGCTTGCAGAGTCTCAATCTGATGATTCAGATACTCAACCTGACCTTCAGATTCAGCAAGCTTATACTGTAAATCCTGTACCTGGTTTTGTAGGTTCAGAAGATTTCTTTGCATATTAAGTATCTGAGCATCATCTGCAAAAGCATTCTGACTTACTGCTACAAAAGCCCCTAAAACCAAAGCAAGTACGCTTTGTTTATAGGTCTTTGGCATTTTCATAAAACTATCTCCTAGAATATTTCCTTCATAATATTACAAAAATGTAGCCTTTTATATCTGAAATTTTCTGTATTTTACAAACAATTAGGGCAAGTCATAAAGACCTGCCCCTCAAATTCATAAAATTTTATGAATTAGTAGTTTAATACCGCACGACGATTCTTAGACCATGCGTTCTCAGAATGCCCCTCTACAGCAGGCTTTTCCTCACCGTAGCTAACAATTGAAAGCTGATTTACGTCAACGCCAAGATTCTGCATGTAACGAGCAACTGAACGGGCACGTCTCTCACCTAGTGCGATGTTGTACTCAGGAGTACCACGCTCGTCGGTGTGACCTTCAATGATTACACGTGCATCAGGATTCTTCTTTAGGTAGTCAGCGTGCTGCTGCATAACACCTAAGTACTGATCCTGAATGTTCTCAGAATTGTAACCGAAGTAAATTGTGTTGTTGCTTTGTAGTTCTGCTGGGCCGTTGAAAAAATCTGAGCTGTTAGGATCACCAACAGTTAAAGCGCCATCAGAATCTAAACCTAAAGCTACATCACCGCCATCTTCTACTAAAGCTGAAGAATCATCTTTGCCAGATGAAGTACATGCAGTTAATGTACCTAATGATAAAGCACATACTAATGCTAATAAATAGTTCTTAAACATTTTAAATATTCCCTAAAAACAACTATTTAGATAAAAGTGGACCCCAAGCTGGTGCACTGATTTCACCTGAGCTTGATGGGAGATTTGCTTTAAATCTTCCATCTGAAGAAACTAAAGCTAATCCTTTACGACCTTGATAAACTGTTGAATATATTACCATACTTCCGTTAGGTGCAACACTTGGAGATTCATCTAAGGATGATGTAGTTAACATATAAATACTGCCGTCTGCATCTACACGTGCTACTCTATAGCCATTTACCTGTGTAATAACAATCAGAGAGTTGGTGCCAGGAATTGATCTTGCTGACAGATTTCTTGCACCCTGATAGGTCACACGAGTGGTTTTATTGGTATTAAAGTCAAACTTATAAATCTGAGCCTTACCGCCACGCTCTGAGGTAAAGTATAAAGCTCTGCTGTCTGATGACCATGTAGGCTCGGTATCAATTGCTCTGTTAGCTGTAACACGAACAAACTTTGAGGTTGTTAAATCAAAGTAGTAGATGTCAGGCTGACCGTCCTTTGATAAGGTCATGGCAATCTTGGTGCCGTCAGGTGACCAAGCAGGTGAGCTGTTTAAGCCTGTAAATGAAGCAAGCTTGGTACGCTTGTGAGATTTAATGTCCTGTACAAAGATTGCAGGGGTTCCCTTCTCAAAGCTTACATATGCAAGACGGGTACCGTCAGGTGACCATGAAGGTGTCATAACAGGCTGTGTTGACTTAACAATTGGAGTCTCGTTAAAGCCGTCATAATCTGCTGTCATAAGCTGATATGGGAATGGAGCTCCCATCTTGGTTACAACGTAGGCAATACGAGTTCTAAAACAGCCTCTTTGGCCTGTAAAAGCCTCATAGATTCTATCTGATACACGGTGAGCTGCCTGTCTCATGGTAGCCATACCTGACTTACCCTGATAGTGAGCTACAACCTTACCCTTGTTAGCGCCCTGTAAACCTACAACCTGGAACTCTACGTTGTACATGCCGCCACCTAAGCTCTGAACAACACCGGCTACAGCAACTTCTGCGCCTGTTGGAGCTACTACATCAGCATTTACCTGACCGTTTACTACACCGTTCTGAGGAAGCACTGATTTTGCAAGTGGTGAGAATTTACCTGATCTCATAAGATCAGCACTAACAACTGAAGCTACATCAAGTTTTACGGATGGATCTTGAGCAAATGGATATACTGCGATCTTGCGACCTTCGTTAATACCACCTGTAATTTCAATCTGCAACTCTGCATTTGCTGTTGTGGCTACAACAAGCATTGCTACAGCTGCTAACAATCTTTTAAACATTAAATAAACTCCTTAAAGACTTTTACGCCTATTATATGCCACTCAAAGCTTTGGTGTCATAGAAATCTTTACATTTGAATAATCTGCACTAGGTGGCATTGGGAACATACCAACCTGTCTGATTGCTTCAAGGGCGCTGTTACATACCTTCTCATCGCCCTGACAGCTCTCACCTGAGACCATACCGTCTTTGCCTATCTTAATTGATACAATCACCCTCTTGCCGTTCATTGACGGATCGATTCTCCAGTGCTGTTCTATAAGTCCACGTACCTTATCGCCATAGCCGGCATCACCGCCGCCACCGCCCTGACCTAAGCCCTTGCCGTTGACAGGATCGCCATCTTCAGTGCCTAGAATGTCATCTTCAAGTGAGTCAGCCTGTGCTTTGGCTTTTGCTGCAGCCTCTGCCTTTGCCTTAGCCTCGGCCTGTGCCTTGGCTTTTGCTTTAGCTTCATCTGCCTTCTTTTTAGCTTCAGCTTTCTTCTTTGCTTCTTCTTCAGCTTTCTTTTTAGCTTCTGCTTCAGCCTTCTTCTTTGCCTCAGCCTCAGCCTTCTTCTTTTCTTCTAATTTCTTCTGCTCTTCAAGCNTCTTCTTTTGCTCTTCTAGCTTCTTTTTCTGCGCTTCAAGTTTCTTCTGCTCNTCAAGCTTCTTTTTTTCCTCTTCAAGCTTTTTCTTCTCTTCAGCCTTCTTAAGAGCTAGCTTCTTTTCTTCTTCTANCTTTTTAGCCTCTAGCTGCTTCTTCTTAAGAGCAACCATTTCCTGATTCTTCAGCTCTTGTGCCCTCTGTGCCTGTAAACGCTCTTCAATCTCCTTTAAAGCCTGTTCTTTTTTGGAGGTATCCTCAGCTACAGTCTCCTGAACAGGAGCAGGGGCAGGCTTTGCCTGAGCCTTACCTGTAGGCTTTCCCTTAGCAGGAGGCACAAAAGTTGCGTGCATGATTTCGCCCTGTCCCATATTAGGACGGGTAGGCTTGTCCTGGATCTTGATTAAAAAGGCAGCAAATATCGCCAGATGCAGTATCAGTGCGATAATAAAAGCCACCTTCATATTGATTTTCATAAACAAAAACCTTAATTAGACAGTGGTTCTGTTACTAAACCTACACTCTTTACGCCACCGTTTTTGAGTGCATTCATAAGCTGAATTACATTGTCATAAGCTACCTGAGCATCACCTTGTACTACAACAGGTCTGTCAGGATCTTTTTGTAGCTGTGATGACACGTAAGATGTAAGTTCATCTAAATTCCCCATCTTCACAGAGTTAGAATCGATGCTTACATAGAATTGTCCTACCTTATCAACTGTAGCGATAATAGGAGTCTTCTCATCGGCATTCATTGTCTCTGCCTGGGCCTGTGGAAGATCAACTGTCACACCCTGCATAACAACAGGAGCTGTTGCAATAAAGATAACAAGCAGAACAAGCATAACATCAATGTATGGAACCACATTGATCTCTGCTTTTGGTCTTGATCTGCTGCGAGAACGAGCTGTCTGCATTTTATTGCTCCATATTGTTCTGACGAGCTAAGCTACGCTCACGCTCCCCTTCTACACCTGGNGTGTGGTAATGAACCGGCTCATTGTTTGTTGTTCTTGGTCTGTTAAAACTNCCCTGACTNTCGCCTAGTGGGTTATTGAAACTTCTTGATTTCTNAAATGATGTAGCTCTCTGCTCTTCATAGCTTGGAGTTCTAACTGCAGGAGCTGCCTGCTCTTTCTGCTTCTGGTTCATCTCTGAACGTACGCGAACTAATC
>JGI24709J26583_10001047_pt1 | contig 23444 bp, 38 predicted proteins | sample BioPla2DNA1_FD_26583 | JGI IMG/M metagenome (IMG submission 26583) | reverse complement strand
AGCGTATCTCTACATCTCTAGTATACTACAAAGGAGCATAATTGTCAAAATATTTTATTTTAGCATGAGATTAATATAGTGTCAACAGCAATTTTTCCCTTTTCACCTTTAGAAATAAAATAAACTAATAACGATGCATTAAATAAAATAAAGGGAAAATAATATGCACCCAACTAATAATATACTTCCACAAGGTACAAGCCATGTGCTGGAGCTGTGCGCCCCGCTTTTTTCCTATCTTTGCTATTTATTATATCCGGTATATCATCTGCTTTTATCTTTCCCATTCCAACATCCACCAAGATGCCTACAATAATTCGCACCATGTTGTATAAAAAACCATTTCCACATATCTCAAACTTCAAAACATCGTCATTCTTCTCAAGAGAAACGCTTGTAATGGTTCGAACCGACGTTTTAACACTGCTGCCACTGGCCTTGAAGGAAGAAAAATCATGAGTTCCCAGAAAGCATAAAGCAGCCTTTTTCATCCCATCAATGTCAAGATTGTATGAAACATGATAAGCCCGGTTCCTTAGCATCGCCGATGGGAATCTGTGGTTGTATATAATATACCTGTATTTTTTACCCTTTGCCTGAAACCTCGCATGAAAGTCCAAACCAACTTCACACGACTCCCGTATTACAATATCTTCGGGAAGTATCCTGTTGAGGGCATAAGAAAATCTATCACCCGGAATGGTTGAGTTTGATATAAAATTTGCTACCTGCCCCAATGCATGAACTCCAAAATCTGTCCTGCTTGAACTTATAAGAGCAGCTTTCTCTCCCGTCAGGCCTTCTATTGCCCTTTCAATAACATCCTGAACAGTCTTGGCATTTTTCTGTGTTTGCCAACCGTGATAATTTGTTCCGTCATATTCAATAATCAACTTTATATTCTTCATAATATTCAATTCTCAATTTTATGCCCTTGCAAGCATTGCGGCACCCACAATTCCAGCATCATTTCCCATCTGTGCCGTCCTAAGCTGTGTCTGTGGTATATCCTCCTTGCTGTAAACGCCCTGTTTTATTAGCTCCCTTAAGGGTTTGAGAAGGTATTCGCCCTCCTTACATACTCCTCCGCCTATTACCAGTACCTCAGGCATGAAAATATTGATCATGTTTATTAATCCCTCTGAAATGTATTTTATATACTGTTCAACCACCAATTCACCGGTCTTATCCCCCTGCTTTGCCGCATCAAAAGCAGTTTTGGCGTCGATTTTGGAAAGGTCTCCGTCAATAAGCTTATTTATAAAGGAATTGGGATTTTCCTGTGCTGCCTTCTTCGTCTGCCTTATGAGTGCAGTTGCAGAAGCATACGCTTCCCAGCAGCCCTTTCTTCCACAGGAACAATGTTCTCCATCCACCATTATAACCGTATGTCCGAGTTCTCCACCTGCAAAGTTAAAGCCACTATAAATCTTTCCATCAATTATAACTCCTCCACCAATACCCGTGCCTAGGGTAATGGTAACCGAAATTTGTGCATCCTTTGCAGCTCCGGCAACACTCTCTGCCAGTGCGGCACAATTTGCATCATTTTCAAGAAAAACCGGTAAATTTACATACTTTTGAATTTCAGCCCTTACAGGAACATTACGGAAATTTAAATTATTGTTGTAAACAAGAATCCCATCCTTACAATTTGGTGTTCCAGGGCTTCCGACTCCTATTCCTGAAACCCGGTCAATACTAACACCGGCATCCTTGGTTACTTTCAGGGCAAGCATCGCCATATCCTTGATTATCAAAGGATAGGGTCTTTCCCTGAGAGTAGGAACACTGTCCTTATGTATAATTTTCCCTTCCTCATTTACCAATCCTACGGCTATATTAGTTCCGCCTAGATCAATTCCCAAACTATACATTTTTTCCTCCTATAAGCATTTAATATATTTTGAGTATGAAACATACAATTTATCTTAATTGTATATGTTTCGTGAAAACCATTTATTCGAGTAAAATTAATGATGCCGTTACATGTTGCAACTGCTTCAAGATATATTATACAGGCATTTTAACATATTGTACATACAACAAAACAAATTCAAATACAGCTAAAAAAAAGGTAATCTGTAAATCAGCCTTTGTTAGTTTTAATTGCCTCATTCTTGTTCTGCCTTTCCCACCTCTGTAGCATCTTGCCTCCATTGCCACCGCAAGCTCGTCGGCTCTTCTTAACGCACTTACAAACAAAGGCACCAATACGGGAATAAAGCTCTTTCCCCTCTCAATAATTCCGCCAGTTTCGAAGTCCACTCCCCGCGATGCCTGGGCCTTCATTACTTTATCTGTCTCCTCTAAAAGCGTCGGAATAAACCTCAATGCAATATTCATCATCATAGCAAATTCATGCACCGGAAGTCTTATTCGGCTTAAAGGATATAAAAGCCTCTCTATTCCATCCGTGAGGGACAATGGTGTAGTGGTCAAAAGCATAAGAGATGTACCTGCAATAAGGGTAACAATCCTTAAACTCATTTTGGCTGCCGTATCCAGACCTTCATAAGTAATATGAATAAACTTAAACTCATACAATATTGTTCCTTCTGTTGTAAAAATATTAATTAGTGCTGCAAAAACAATCACCGGCATTATCGGTTTAAGACCTTTTAGTGCAAAACCTACAGGAATTTTGCTGAAAAATATGGTTACAAGAATTAGACCTGCAAGCATAAAGAAGGCTGTATATGATTTTGCAATCATTATTGTTGTTATCAATATAAATGTCAGAATAATTTTTACTCTCGGATCCGCCCTATGCATTAACGAATTCCCTGGAAAATACTGCCCCAATGTTATATCCTTAAGCATTTACTTATCCATCAGCCTTTCTTAAATACTTTTCTAATTCTTTTCTTGCCTCGCTAACCGATATGATACTGTCATTTATGGTCGGAATCCTTTGCTTAAGCTTTTTCAAAAGATAGGTTATCTGGGGAACAGCAAGTCCAATCTCTTCAAGCCTGTCCATCTTACTGAAAATGCTCCGGGTTGAACCGGTCATCTCTATTTTCCCTCTATTCATTACTATTACGCTATCAACATACTTTGCTATATCCTCCATGCTATGGGAAACCAAGATAACTGTCATTTTAAGGTTTTTGTGCAGATCAGATATCAAACCGAATATTTCATCCCGTCCTTTTGGATCCAGTCCAGCCGCAGGTTCATCCAAAACAAGTATTTCCGGTTGAAGCACCAGTATACCCGCCATTGCCACCCTTCTTTTTTGTCCCCCTGACAACTCAAAAGGAGATCTCTCCAGTATCTCTTTTGAAAACCCTAATGCGTTTGCGGCCTTTTTAACTTTTTCGTCTATTAGATCCTTGCTTTCGCCCCTCTTAACAAGACCAAAAGCTATATCTTTGTACACCGTTTCTTCGAACAATTGATGCTCTGGGTATTGAAATACAATTCCAACCTTTCTTTTAAGTTCCTTCGTTCTGCTTCCCTTCAACTCTTCACCGTTTATAAAGACACTTCCCTTGGTGGGCTTTAAAAGACCGTTAAAATGCTGAACCAGAGTGGATTTTCCTGATCCGGTGTGCCCAATAATTCCAACAAACTCCCCTGTCTCTATATTTAAGTTTATATTGTCCAAGGCCTTTTTCTCAAAAGCCGTTCCCTTCATATAAACATATGAAAGATTCTTTACTCTTACAGACATTTTCCCTCCACCAGTCCTGATCTTCCGTGCAATAGATTGCTCAATTTGTGTCATATTTATTTATACACTTTTTTCAGCTTGACTTCAAGCTAATGCTAAAATATTGTCAATGGAATTCCACAAAGTGAAATGACCGAAAAGCGGTGGGAACTCGATACACCCGGAGCTTTTGATATTATTGCATAATTGTTATATTTGTGAAGAAAATTGTTCCAGAAACTTAAGTTTTGCAAGTTAAGAATCTGTAAATACTTCGTGGGGCCGAGCAAAACTCACTACGTTCAGACAATGCTCTCCCTTTCCACGTCATATTAACAGGCTACTATAACCTGCTCCACAACGTTCCTTCCATATTTTTCTTCACATTCTTCTCATCTTTTAAGTATTGATTGAACTGCACTTGATGGGTATAATAAGTACGTGGTACGATACTTTGAAATATTTGTTTGAAAGGTGACTTTAAATGAACCATTATTACACCCAGAACCCGGACACACCTCACGATATAGGCACAATCGATTATGAAGTCAATGGCATAAAGCTGCAGCTAACTACCGACTCTGGTGTGTTCTCAAAGAACAAAGTTGATTACGGCAGCAATTTATTGATCAACTCCCTGCCTTCCACTTCCGGAAACATACTTGACTTAGGCTGCGGGTACGGCGTTATAGGAATTTCTCTGGCTAAACTGAACCCCGGTTCTTCTGTTACAATGGTTGATATAAATGAACGTGCTGTGGATCTGGCAAAAAAGAATATTAAGCTTAATAATGTCACCAATGCCAGAGTGACACAAAGCAATGGGTTCTCCAATGTTATGGATAAATTCGACATGATTGTGAGCAATCCTCCAATAAGAACCGGAAAGAAAGTAATCTATCCACTATTCGAAAAAAGTATAAGCTACTTAAATCCCGGTGGTGCTATATATATTGTTATACAAAAAAAGCAGGGTGCAAAATCCGCCTTTTCAAAACTCGAAGAAATTTACGGAAACTGTGGTGTTATTAATAAAAGCGGCGGCTATTGGATAATTAGAAGCATCAAGCAGCCTTGATATTGAACCATGTTCTTGGATATGAGATAACATGCTTCAATTTCCTTCTGTTTTTCTTGCCCTTAATATCAAACCATGTTCTTGGATATGGTTCTGTTTAATTTTCTCAAAAAACATATCCAATAAAACCTAAGCAAAATGTTGATAGCAATGATTCTTGAATTTTCCCATTGTTAAATCATACCGTTTAAAAACTCAAAAGCCTCATCTACAGTCAGCACATCCAACGGCACGTCATAACCTTGCTTTCTAAGTTCATAAAACAACTCAGTAACCTGGGGTACTTCCAATCCCAGCTCTTTGATTTCTTCCACCCTTGAAAATACTTTTGATGGTTTTCCGTCCATTACGATCTTTCCGTCATTGATTACTATGACCCGTTGGGCTATGGTAGCCTCTTCCATATGATGGGTAATATGAATAATTGTAATATTTTCTTCTTCGTTTAATCTTTTAAGTACAGTCAATACTTCTTTTCTTCCGGCGGGGTCAAGCATGGCCGTCGCTTCATCCAGCACAATACACTTAGGCCTCATTGCAAGAATTCCTGCTATCGCAACCCTCTGCTTTTGTCCGCCGGACAGGTTATGGGGTGCGAATTCTTTATACTCCTCCATGCCTACATCCTTAAGGGCTTTATCCACTGTCTCAACGATTTCATCTGGGGAAATGCCAAGGTTTTCAGGACCAAATGCTACATCTTCCTCCACCGACGTGGCGACAAATTGGTTCTCGGGATTTTGAAATACCATTCCAACTGTCTGCCTTATCCCCCACACATCCTTCCCCGAGTCTGTTCTTCTATTTGTAATATACAAAACCCCCTTGGTCGGGATAAGAAGGGCATTTAAAAGCCTGGCAAAGGTTGATTTTCCAGATCCATTCCCGCCGATAACAGCCACAAACTCGCCATCTTTTATCTGTAAGTCTAAATCTTTCACTGCTGGAGAGTTTTGTAATTTTTCATTATCCGTTCCATATATGTAGCTTACATTATCTGCCTTTATAATTGTATTTTTCATATATGCTCCCCTATCAATAATTCTGTTTCATGTTTTTTCACCCTTATAGCAAAACAGGGATTAAGGTGAACTCCGTTATCACCCAATCCCTATCAACTACACCTTTTTCTTGCTTCATTAAAAGAAAAGTTCTCTTCCATTTTAAATTTAGAGTTTTCGATGCTAAACCAATTGTAGAATCACCATCTCAGCAGCATCACCTTTTCTAGGACCTAGCTTGTATATCCTTGTGTATCCACCGTTAACACCCTTATATTTTGGTGCAATTTCGTCAAATAACTTGTTGGCAATGTTGATGGATTCACCATTCTCATCCTTAATTTTGTATACCCAGTTCATTACCTTTCTTCTGGCATGAAGTCTTGATGGATTATCAACTCTTACCATATCGGTTTTTACTTCTCTTTCCACCACTTGATACTCTCTGCCGTTTTTGGACTTCTTGACATTTGTAATCTTCTGTCCCTTCGGGTCCAGTTTTGCCGCACTGATTTTAGCCTGTTTTGAAGTGAAGTTGTCACATTCCTTAACAGCAATAGCTATTAGCTTTTCTGCAATATTTTTAACTTCTTTGGCTTTAGCCTCAGTCGTCTCAATTTTTCCATTTTGAAAAAGTGACGTAACAAGACCCTTGAGCATCGCTTTTCTTTGATCTGTAGTACGCCCTATTTTCCTTTGAGCTGGCATTCTTATACCTCCTTTACTTTAAGTCCGCCATTAACCTTGGACTTATTCTTGATTATTCTTTTCCTGATGCTTTTTAACATAACTAATTTTTAATCTTTACATTATGTTAAAAACACATTTCCTATGTTCATGTTTCAAAATAGTCCAAAATGAATTCTATCTCGAAACACCACTACTATTCTTCATTCGGTGCTAATGACAACTCCAGAGCCTTCAGTTTGTTAAGAACCTCTTCCAAAGACTTTTTCCCAAGATTTCTGACCTTCATCATGTCTGCTTCGGTTCTGTTTGTCAAATCTTCAACGGTATTTATTCCGGCTCTCTTCAAGCAGTTATAAGACCTAACAGACAGATCCAGCTCCTCAATAGTCATTTCTAGCACTTTTTCCTTCTTGTTTTCTTCCTTTTCTACCATTATTTCAGCATTCTTAGCATTATCAGAAAGGTCAATAAACAAGTTGAGGTGTTCGCTCATTATTTTAGCACCTAAGCTGATAGCTTCATCCGGTTTAATACTTCCATTAGTCCATACCTCTAATGTTAGCTTGTCATAATCTGTTATCTGACCAACACGTGTATTCTCAACAGTGTAGTTAACCTTCGTAACAGGAGTAAAAATTGAATCAATAGGAACCACTCCTATTGGCTGACCGGAATGCTTGTTTCTTTCCGCTGATACATACCCTCTTCCTTTTTCGAGGGTTAGCTCCATATAAAGTCTGCTATCGCCGTTCAAGGTTGCTATTTTATGATCTGGGTTTAAAATCTCAACATCAGAATCCACTTTAATATCCGATGCCTTTATTTCACCCTCACCATCAGCATCAATATATACAACCTTAGTTCCTTCACTGTGAAGATTTAAAGACAACCCTTTAATATTAAGGATTATTTCTGTAACATCCTCAACTACACCAGGTATTGTCGAAAATTCATGCAGTACTCCATCTATTTTGATCGAGGTTACAGCTACACCAGGCAAAGATGAAAGTAATATTCTCCTTAGTGAATTGCCAAGAGTAATACCATATCCTCTTTCCAATGGTTCTACTACAAACTTTCCATACGTGTTGTCTTCACTAGATATTATACATTCTATCTTCGGCTTTTCAATTTCAATCATCAAAAACCCTCCTTTGAACTATTATATTTTTTGAGGGCAACTGATTCAAAATTCCTTATCTCTCAATTATGCTATAACTATGCTATAACTTGAATCTTCTTCTCTATCGTTTGAATCTTCAGTTGCTGTACCAGGAATATATCATACACTTAAACCTTGTCATTACTTGGAGTACAACTCAACTATAAGACTTTCTTTAATCGGCAGATCAATATCTTCTCTCAAAGGAAGAGCTGCAATTTTACCTGTCATTTCCTCAGTGTCATACTCAAGCCACTTTGGACTTGGTCTCCCTGCTGCCAATTCTTTATTGTCCTTCATTTTCGGAGAACTCTTACTCTTATCTTTTACTGTTACAACATCCCCAAGCTTTACCAGATAAGAAGGTATGTTGACTTTTTTGCCATTAACCGCAAAATGTCCATGTCTAACCAACTGTCTGGCTTCTGGCCTTGATGCTGCGAGACCCATTCTATATACAACATTATCAAGTCTCAACTCTAAAATCTGAAGAAGGTTTTCACCGGTGATACCCTTCTTTTTAACAGCCATATCAAAGTATTTTCTAAATTGACTCTCCAAAACACCATAATATCTTCTTGCCTTTTGCTTTTCACGAAGCTGCAACCCATATTCGGATAGCTTCTTTCTGCCCTGTCCGTGTTGTCCAGGAGCATATGCCCTCCTCGAAATCGAGCATTTATTTGTAGTGCATCTTTCCCCTTTGAGGTAAAGTTTTTCACCTTCCCTACGGCAGAGTCTGCAAGATGCATCGGTATATCTTGCCATCTAGTTTTACACCTCCAAAAGAATATTTATTTATAATTAAAACAAAAATGCTAATTAAAAATTCAGTAATTCCAATGCATTATACCCTTCTTCTCTTCGGCGGTCTGCATCCGTTATGAGGGATAGGAGTCACGTCTTTAATAAGACTAACTTCAAGCCCAGCCGCTTGCAATGCTCTTATAGCTGCTTCCCTTCCAGAACCCGGACCTTTTACATAAACTTCTACAATCTTAAGTCCATGTTCCATCGCTCCTTTAGCAGCTGTTTCTGCTGCCATTTGTGCAGCAAAGGGCGTACTCTTCTTTGAGCCTCTGAAACCTAAGCTTCCTGCACTAGACCACGATAGAGCATTACCTGCAACATCTGTCAATGTTACTATTGTATTATTAAATGTAGAGCGGATATGTGCAGCACCACGCTCAATATTTTTACGTTCTCTTCTTTTTCTGGTAGTTCTCTTACCACCAGCAGTTTTAGTAGCCATTTAATCGCAAACCTCCTTTTACTATTTTTTCCTTTGAACTCCAACAGTTCTCTTTGGACCTTTCCTTGTTCTTGCGTTGGTCTTTGTTCTTTGACCACGCACTGGAAGTCCAGTTCTATGTCTTCTTCCTCTATAGCACCCTATTTCCATTAACCTCTTGATATTGAGTGAAACTTCTCTTCTTAAATCTCCCTCAACCTTATGTTCCTTGTCTATTACTTCTCTAAGCTTGTTGATCTCATCGTCTGTCAGGTCTCTTACCCTAGTGTCTGGGTTCACACCTGCCTTTGCCAAAATTTGACTTGACAAAGTTCTGCCGATACCATAGATGTAAGTCAACCCAATTTCTACCCTTTTTTCTCTAGGTAAATCGATTCCGGCAATACGTGCCATCTTTTTTTACACCTCCAATAAATTCCTATGAATTTTTTCGATTTTCGATATATAGCTTATATAATATAAAATAAACAATCCAGGTTATAAGAATATGACCTGAAGATGTTCATATTCTTATACAGCCGCACCCTGTATGTTATTTTTTTGCACAAAACTAAAATGTAATAATAAAAAACTTAGCCTTGCCTTTGTTTATGTTTTGGGTTTTGACAGATAACCATAACCCTTCCTTTTCTTCTAATAATCTTACACTTTTCACAAATTACCTTTACGGACGGTTTTACTTTCATATCGACACCTCCTCAAAACTAAATTACTTAGCCCTCCATGTAATCCTACCACGGGTCAGATCATAAGGAGAAAGCTCAACTGTCACCTTATCACCGGGTAAAATCCTAATAAAATTCATTCTGAGTTTACCGGATATATGAGCCAGTATTTTATGTCCATTATCCAATTCCACTTCGAACATTGCATTGGGCAATGCCTCAACTACCTTACCTTCAACTTCTATAACATCTTCCTTAGACAAACTTATAAACCCTCCTTATCTCTGATTTTAGGGCACACCCTATCTATGAACCATTTCCTTTTTCGTTATCGATATCCGCCAAGGCTTTACGAATTTCTGCATTTGATACTTTCGCACCTTTTTGTATTTTTTCAGCTAATGATAAAACAAAAGTTTTAGTGACTTTAAGGTGTTTCAGCTTTTTTAACTTCGCCTTTTCTATCCTTCTTAGGTCGCCATCTGAAACCTTCACTCTACAGTCATCAATTATTTCAACTACAATAAACTTCCTATCTGCATCCCTTCCAGCTATAGAATATACAACCTGGCCAACACCAATGTCCACTATACTCACCTCTGCTACAACAAGCATAAACCTAATCCAGCTTGGTCAATAACAACGGTTCATCTTCGGTTACCACAATTGTATTTTCATAGTGGGCAGATAGCTTTCCGTCTAATGTAACAACCGTCCAACCGTTTTTCAGTATCCTAACTGAATGTGTACCTTCATTAACCATTGGTTCTATTGCAAGGGTCATACCTGTTTCTATTCTGCTTCTCTGCCCCCGGCATCTGTAGTTTGGTATTTGAGGTTCTTCATGCATTTCTCTTCCAATACCATGTCCTACAAACTCACGGACAACAGAAAAACCGTTTTTTACAACATAATCTTCTATAGCCCCTGAAATATCAATTATCCTTTTTCCATTTACAGCATTTTTTATTCCTTCATAAAAGCTTTGCCTAGTGACATCTATTAGTCTTTGAGCTTCATCGGAAATTTTCCCTACAGCAAATGTCCTTGCCGCATCTCCGTGAAATCCATCCAAGTAAGCACCTACGTCAATACTAATAATATCGCCATCTTTTAGTTCCCTTAAACCAGGTATGCCATGAACTACCTCATCGTTAATTGATGCACATATACTTCCTGGAAAGTCAGGAACATTATTAAATGCTGCATTATAGCCTTTAAATGAAGGTATAGCACCACATTTTCGTATAAATTCTTCTGCAATTCTATCAAGCTCCAATGTGGTAACCCCCGGCTTTATCGTTTCCTCAATTTTTTTTAAAGTCAAAGCCACGACTTCACCGGCTTTTTTCATTGATTCTATTTCTTTTTTTGATTTTATTATCTTCATACTAGACTCCATTTAAAGCATCCAGAACTTCTCTTGTAGTATCATCAATGCGGTCTCTTCCTTCAACCGTAATGAGCTTTCCAATTTTTTTATAATACTCTATCAATGGCTCCGTCTGTTTATGATAAGTATCAAGTCTTTTGATGATAGTCTCTTCACGGTCATCCTCCCTTTGAAACAATTTCCTGTTACAACTGTCACAGACTCCTTCATGTTTAGGGGGGTTGTTCTGTATGTGGTAAGTCTTCCCGCACTGACATACTCTTCTCCCGGACAACCTTTTTATGATCTTATCGCCTGAAACATTAATATTCAGGACGCAATCCAATTCTATACCCATATCTTCTAAGATTTTATCAAGTTCTTGTGCTTGGCGTATAGTTCTTGGAAATCCATCCAGAATAAAACCTTCCGAACAGTCGGATTTGTTAATTCTGTTCTTGACAATATCTATTGTAAGCTCATCTGGAACCAATAAACCTTTATCAATGTATTCCTTGGCTTTTTTACCAAGCTCCGTGTTGTTCTTAATATTGCTTCTGAATATATCTCCAGTTGATATATGAGGTATATTATATTTTTCAGACAGAATTACTGCTTGTGTTCCTTTTCCCGCTCCCGGGGCACCTAGCAGAATTATTCTCATATTTATCCTCCCTCAAAAGCTTGAGTTGAACCACATCTAATATTGCCTGCTCATCTCATATTTACTCCAAAAATCCTTTATAATGTCTCATAAGCATTTGTGATTCAATCTGTCTAACTGTTTCTAACGCAACACCAACAAGAATCAAAACACTAGTTCCGGCAAACCAGACCCCTTTTACTCCAGTTATAACCTGTAATAAAGAAGGGAATATTTGAATAATAGCAAGGAACAACGCTGAAAACCAAGTTATTCTGGTCAGTACCTTGTAGATGTAATCAGATGTAGGTTTTCCAGGGCGTATTCCCGGTATAAATCCACCGTTTTTCTTCAGGTTGTTTGCCAGTTCAATCGGATTAAACTGAATAAAAGTATAAAAAAATGTAAAGAACATAATTAACAAACCTGATAAAAGGGAAATTTCAAGCCTTGACTGAAAATTTCTGAAATATTCAGCCACGGGGTGGGTTGAAGTAGGAAAGAAAAACCCAACTATTGTTGCCGGTAAGGCTACAAAGGATGTCGCAAATATTATAGGCATAACTCCAGCAGAATTTACCTTGATAGGTATGTGCGTACTCTGACCGCCATACATTTTACGACCCACAACCTTTTTGGCATATTGAACGGGTATTCGCCTTTCAGCTTCTGTAACCCATATAACAGCAACTATAATTGCTACAAACACTAAAAGCACACTAGCAACTCCCAATATTCCCCAAAGACCCTGTCCCAAATTGCCCAGTTTATACTCATTGACAAGGTAAACCACTGCTACAGGACCTCTTGATACAATTCCTGCAAATATCAATAATGATATTCCATTTCCTATTCCATACTCTGTGATCTGTTCACCCAACCACATAAGAAATGCAGTACCTGCAGTAAAGGATAAAGTAATTACAATAAAGGTGAAGACATTTCTCTGTGATACGGCATTTCCCAATCCAAAGAAGAATGCACTGGCTTGAAGAAATCCAAGAATTACTGAACCATATCTCACGTATTGAGCAATGATTTTTCTTCCTTCCTCGCCTTCTTTGGCAAGCTTCTCAAGCTGCGGTATTGCTACAGTTAACAGCTGTATAATGATCGAAGCTGTAATGTAAGGTCCTATACTCATGGCAAAGATTGTTGCATTAGCAAAAGCTCCACCCGATAGTATATCAACAAATCCAAAGATTGTTCCCTGACCTATCATTTCCTTTAATGCATTAGGATCTAAATACGGAACGACAATGTGACAACCCATTCTGAATATTACTATCATCAAAAAAGTAAAAAACATTTTCTTTCTCAGATCTGGAATTTTCCACGCATTCCTTAATGTTGCAAGCAATCCGCCCATATTAAATCACCTCGACCTTTCCTCCCGCAGCCTCAATTTTCTCTGAAGCCGTCTTTGTAAATCTTTCAGCCTTTACGGTAAGTTTTTTTGTCAGATCACCGTTACCTAATATTGCAACTCCATCAATGACCTTGTTAACAAGTCCTTTTTCTTTTAGGAGTTCTTGTGTTACTACCGTACCATCATCAAAAACATTTAAATCCGACACGTTAACTTCTGCATATACTTTAGCAAATATATTATTAAACCCTCTCTTCGGAAGTCTTCTATAGATAGGCATCTGCCCACCTTCAAAGCCAGGTCTTACTCCACCTCCGGAACGTGCATTCTGTCCTTTGTGCCCTCTTCCTGCAGTTTTACCGTTACCGGTTCCATGTCCTCTGCCTTTTCTTTTAGGCAGCTTCTTAGAGCCTGGTGCAGGTTGTAATTCAAACAACTTCATGGATTACACCTCCCTTATATTTCTTCAACTGATAACACATGTTCAATTTTATTAATCATACCTCTTATCTGAGGATTATCCTGCTGTTCAACACTGGCACCGATTTTTCTTAAGCCTAAGGCTCTTACTGTCGCTACCTGTGCTTTTCTTAATTTACTGGTACTTCTGACTAAGGTAATTTTAAGCTTTGCCACTAGAGTCCCCTCCTAACCTAACACTTCTTCCACAGTTTTGTTGCGAAGCTTTGCCACTTCTTCTACAGTCTTTAACTGAGAGAGACCTACCATAGTTGCATTGACCATATTAATTGGGTTATTTGTTCCTAAGGATTTTGTTCTGATGTCCTTAATCCCTGCTAGTTCCAATACCGCTCTGACTGGTCCGCCAGCTATAACTCCAGTACCGGCACCGGCTGGTTTAAGAAGCACTTTTCCAGCCCCAAATTCCCCTGTTATCTCATGAGGAATTGTCGCTTCAACCAATGGAACCTTTATAAGGTTTTTCTTTGCATCCTCAATACCTTTTCTTATAGCATCGGGTATTTCTGCTGCTTTTCCAATTCCACTGCCTACATGACCATTTTCATCACCAACAACCACCAAGGCACTAAAACGGAAGTTTCTACCACCTTTAACAACCTTAGTAACACGACCTATATTTACAACTCTCTCTTTCAAATCTAAGACACTAGCATCAATACGTTGCAAATTGTTTTCCCTCCTTTTTCTTAAAAATCTAATCCCGCTTCCCTTGCACCTTCTGCAAGTTCTTTTACTCTACCATGATATATATATCCGCCTCTATCAAATACAACCTGCTTTATCCCGCTACCTATTGCCTTCTTTGCAACAAGCTTGCCTACTTCTCTGGCTGCTTTCTTGTTTCCACAATAACCTATCTTGCTTTTTATATCTTTATCAAGGGTTGACGCTGAAACAAGAGTTGTTCCGGTTGTATCATCAATTATCTGTGCGTAAATATTGGATAAGCTTCTATATACATTTAAACGTGGGCGTTCCGACGTTCCTGTTATCTTTTTTCTTACTCTTATATGCTTTCTTATTCTAGCAACATTTTTGCCGGGCTTTTTTATCATGTAGTTTCACTCCCTCCTAACTCTTGGCTTTTGCACCAGTTTTACCTTCTTTACGTCTTATAACTTCTGTTTCATATTTGATTCCTTTTCCTTTGTATACCTCAGGCTTTCTCTTGCCTCTTATTTTAGCAGCATATTCTCCAACTTCCTGCTTGTCAATTCCTTTAACAATAACCTTGTTTGGGGCAGGCACTTCTACTGTTATACCTTCAGGATCATCCATTTCTACAGGATGTGAGTATCCCAGTGTCAGTACTAATTTTTTCCCTTGTTTTTGTGCTCTGTAGCCCACGCCGTTTATTTCCAGACTTTTTTCATAACCTTCAGTAACGCCTACAACCATATTATTAACTAAAGACCTTGTCAAACCATGTAAAGCCTTATGCTTCTTCTCTTCCGAAGGCCTTTGAATCAAAATATTTCCGTCTTCTACTTTTATTATCATATCTTTATGGAACTGTTTTGTCAAAGTCCCCTTTTTTCCTTTTACAGTCAGGGTATTATTGTCTTCAATTTTTACTTCAACTCCCCCCGGAACTGCAATCGGTAACCTACCTATTCTTGACATTATGCCACCTCCTGTCCTAACATTACCATACAAATGCTAATACTTCCCCGCCAATCCCTGCTGCCCTTGCATTTTTATCTGTCATTATTCCCTTAGATGTTGACAATATTGCTATTCCGAGACCTCCCAACACCTTTGGAATTTCTCCCTTTCCGGCGTAAACCCTCAAACCGGGTTTGCTTATTCTCTTTATTCCTGTAATAACATTTTGCTTGTTACTTGTATATTTCAACCTTATTCTAATAACGCCCTGCTTACCATCATCTATTTCCTCAAGCCCTTTTATATAGCCCTCTTCCAATAAAATGTTCGCAATTGACCTTTTTAGGTTGGAAGCGGGTATGTCAACTATATCATGTTTTGCAGAACTAGCATTTCTTATTCTGGTCAACATATCTGCTATTACATCTGTTATCTGCATATGTTTAACCTCCTTTCATAAGATAACTACCAACTTGCTTTTCGAACACCCGGTATTTGACCTTTGTAAGCCAATTCTCTAAAGCATAAACGGCATATTCCGAACTTCCTCATATATGCATGGGGTCTACCACACAATTTGCATCTGTTGTAAGCCCTTGTTTTATACTTCTGTGTCCTCTGCTGTTTCAAAATCATAGCTTTTTTTGCCACGCAACAATCCCTCCTTTAACTCTTGCTAAACGGCATTCCTAAAAGAGTAAGAAGTTCCTTGGCTTCCTCATCGGTTTTTGCCGTTGTAACAAACGTTATATCCATTCCTCTAATTTTATCAATCTTGTCATAATCTATCTCAGGGAATATAAGTTGTTCCTTAACGCCCATTGAATAATTACCTCTTCCGTCAAAGGAATTAACAGGCACACCTCTAAAGTCCCTAACCCTTGGAAGTGATATATTAATAAGCTTATAAGCAAAATCATACATCTTTTCGGCTCTTAGGGTTACTTTACAGCCCACATTCATTCCTTCTCTTAACTTAAAAGCTGCAACCGATTTTTTAGCTTTTGTTACAATCGGTTTTTGTCCAGCAATCAATGTCATATCGTTAACGGCTGCCTCCATAGCTTTAGGATTATCCTTTACATCTCCAACTCCCATGTTTAGAACAATCTTCTCAAGTTTTGGTACCTGCATTATACTTTTATATTTAAATTTAGCTTGTAAGGCTGGTACTACTTCTTTAATATACTTTTCTTTTAAAGCTGACATCTAACTTTTACCTCCTCTCTCAGAGAATACCTATCAACCTTTGGCTTCGTTTATTATGTCTATTGTTCCGTTGCATTTTTTGCACTCTCTGTCCTTTTCTCCGTTCTCTAAAATATGTCTTCTAATCCTTGTAGGCTTTCCGCATTTCGGACAAACCAGCATAACTTTCGAACTATTAATTGGTGATTCCTGACGGATTATACCACCCTGCTGGTACTGTGATCTGGGCTTTTTATGCTTTGTTGTTATATTAACGCCCTCAACTAGCACTGTGCCATCATGAGCATTTACATGCAGAACTTTTCCCTTTTTTCCTGCATCTTTTCCGTTTAGAACTACTACTGTATCACCTTTTTTAACATGAACCTTTTTCTTCAACTTAAGCCGCCTCCTCCCTTATAAAACTTCTGGTGCGAGGGACAATATTTTCATATATTCCTTATCCCTTAATTCTCTTGCAACAGGTCCAAAAATACGAGTTCCCCTTGGATTCTTATCCTCTTTTATAATGACCGCTGCATTTTCATCAAATCTTATATAGGAACCGTCTACTCTTCTAACTCCTTTTTTTGTACGGACTATAACACATCTTACAATATCACCTTTTTTAACAACACCTCCGGGTGTTGCTTCTTTAACAGAAGCTACTACAACATCACCAATGTTTGCGTACTTCCTTTTTGAACCTCCAAGAACCTTTATGCACATTAACTCTTTTGCTCCGCTGTTATCGGCAGCTCTGAGCCTTGATTGTACTTGAATCATATTAGAACCTCCTTTCTGCTAAGATTAACGGGCTCTCTCAATAATCTCAACCAGTCTCCACCTTTTATCTCTGCTAAGGGGACGGGTTTCCATTACCCTGACTGTATCACCAATATTACATTCATTATTCTCATCATGAGCTTTTAATTTGTATGTTCTTTTAACATACTTTTTATAAAGCGGATGTTTTTCGGAACTTACTATATTTACAACTATTGTTTTATCCATTTTATCGCTGGTAACCTTACCAACCCTTGTTTTTCTTAAAGCTCTATCAGCCAACTTAAACCTACCTCCTTTCAAGGTATATTAAACCTTTATACCCTTAAGTTCCCTTTCTCTCAATACGGTCTTTATACGTGCAATTGACCTCTTCACATCCTTAAGTTTCATAGGATTTTCAAGCTGATTTGTTGCATGTTGAAATCTAAGCTTGAATAACTCTGACTTCAACTCACCAAGTTCTTTTTCCAATTCATCCTGTGATCTCTCTCTAATATCTCTAGCTTTCATTTGCTTCACCACCCATTTCTTCTTCACGTGTTACAAATTTACACTTAATGGGAAGTTTATGCATAGCAAGCCTTAGCGCTTCCCTTGCAACCTCTTCCGATACTCCAGCAATTTCAAACAATACTCTACCGGGCTTAACTACAGCTACCCAATATTCTGGAGCTCCTTTACCACTACCCATACGGGTCTCTGCAGGTTTTTGAGTTACCGGTTTGTCCGGGAATATCTTAACCCAAACCTTTCCGCCCCTTTTTGTAAAACGAGTCATAGCTACCCTGGCAGCTTCTATCTGATTACTCGTTATCCACGCAGGCTCAAGAGCTTGAAGTCCAAATTGACCATCAGACACCTTGTTTCCTCTTGTTGCCACGCCCTTTAGTCTTCCTCTTTGAACCTTTCTACGTTTTACTCTCTTAGGCATTAACATTATTTATCTCCTCCTTCCCGCTTTTTCTCCTTCTTAACAGCCGGAAGTACTTCTCCTTTATAAATCCAGACTTTAACACCTAATTTACCATAGGTTGTATTAGCTTCTGCAAATCCATAATCAACATCTGCCCTTAATGTCTGAAGAGGTATTGTTCCTTCATGGTAATGCTCTGTTCTAGCTATTTCAGCACCTCCAAGACGACCGGATACCGATGTCTTTATACCCTTTGCTCCAAGTCTCATTGTCCTTGACATAGCCTGTTTCATTGCTCTTCTAAAAGAAATTCTTTTTTCAAGCTGTGAAGCTATGTTTTCTGCAACTATTTGAGAATCCAGTTCCGGAACCTTAATTTCTGTTATATTTATCAAAACATTCTTCTGGGTTAGTTTTTCGAGCTGTTTCCTAAGTTCCTCTATTCCGGAACCACCCTTTCCGATTACTAATCCGGGTTTTGACGTATTAACATTAATTTTAACCTTATTTGCAGCTCTTTCAATCTCAATTCTTGAAATACCTGATGCATAAAGCTTATTTTTTATGAATTTTCTGATTTTAAAATCTTCTACCAAAAACTCACTAAAGTTCTTGTTGCTCGCATACCACTTTGTATCCCAATCTTTAATAATTCCTATTCTCAATCCATGGGGATTAACTTTTTGGCCCATCATCCACCCTCCTTTTCTTTTAGCTTCTTTCCTTAACCACTAAAGTAATGTGACTGGTCCTTTTTCTAATCCTGTTTGCCCTACCCTGAGCTCTTGGTCTAATTCTCTTTAATGTTGGACCTTGATTGGCAAACGCCTCTGCAACATACAAATCATCTCTATTCAATCCGTTATTGTTCGTTGCATTTGCTTCAGCTGATCCTAACAGCTTAAATAATATGTCCGAGGCAGCTTTGGGAGTGTACCTTAATATTCCATAAGCCTCATCAATATCCTTACCCTTTATAAGATCCAAAACAATTTTTACCTTTCTTGCAGATATCCTTGCGTATTTAAGAACCGCTTTTCCCTGGTCCTTTCCTATTCCCAATTTATTCCTTTCGCTTTTTGTAAGCAACGCAGGTCTATCTGATTTTCTATGCTTAGCATTATAAACCTCTAAGGCTTTATCCCTATCTTGAAGTAATTCCTTTTTCGGTATAGAATTCTTTCCCAACTGGATTCCCTCCCTTCATGTTACCTTTACTTTAACGCTGTGGATTTTTCAGTGTGAGAACCATGCCCCCTATAAGTTCTTGTAGGTGCAAATTCTCCTAACTTATGACCAACCATATCTTCCGTTATATAAATCGGCACATGCTTTCTTCCATCATGTACTGCAATTGTATGTCCTACCATCTGTGGAAATATAGTAGAAGCTCTTGACCAACTTTTTAATACCTTCTTCTCGTTTTTTTCGTTCATGGCTTCAATTCTCTTAAGAAGCTTCGGTTCAACAAATGGTCCCTTCTTTACTGATCTACTCATTTATCCGCGTCCTCCTTTCTTTACTGCTTAACAAAACGCAATAACATACAATCTCTAGACTATTTCTGTTTCCTTCTCTTAACAATGTACTTGTCTGTATCCTTATTCTTCTTTCTTGTCTTATATCCCAGTGTCGGTTTACCCCAAGGAGTTACAGGACTTGGTCTACCAATTGGCGATTTTCCTTCTCCTCCACCGTGGGGGTGATCAACAGGATTCATTACCACACCACGAACTGTAGGTCTTATTCCCAGCCATCTTTTTCTTCCGGCTTTTCCTATCGTAATGTTTTCGTTTTCTATGTTGCCAACCTGTCCAATGGATGCTTTGCACTTAATACTAACCATTCTTACTTCTCCCGAAGGAAGTCTTATCTGAGCATATTTTCCTTCCTTTGCCATGAGCTGTGCGGAATTTCCTGCTGCCCTTACCAACTGGGCACCTTTTCCTGGTTTTAACTCAATATTATGAATTTCAGTACCTACCGGGATACTGCTTAACGGCAATGCGTTTCCAGGCCTAATATCAGCATTTTCTCCAGACTCAACAATATCCCCAACCTTTAATCCCACAGGTGCAATTATATATCTCTTTTCACCATCAACATAGTGCAAAAGTGCTATATGAGCAGTTCTGTTCGGATCATACTCTATAGATGCAACCTTTGATTTAATTCCGTCCTTGTCCCTCTTGAAGTCAATTATTCTATACTTTCTATTTGTTCCCCCTCCATGGTGACGGACCGTTATCCTACCATATGAATTCCTGCCGCCAGTCTTCTTAAGGGGTGCCAATAACGACTTTTCCGGTTTCTTCTTAGTAATCTCCTCAAAAGTAGAAACTGTCATGAACCTTCTTGCTGGAGATGTAGGATTATACTTTTTAACTGGCATTTCTTTTCACTCCTTCATCTATCTTACTTCAGTAAGACTAAACTTATTGTGCAACACCAAACTCTTCAATGCTTGTTTTGTACTTCTTATTAGTAGTAACTAACTTTCCACCATCACTTAGATACTCTACCGGCTTTGGATCGGTATCAATTTTCACAATTGCTTTCTTCCAATCCGGTCTATATCCCTCGTGGACACCCATTCTTTTCTGTTTACCTTCATTATTAATCGTATTTACTTTTAGAACCTTAACCTGAAAAAGCTTTTCAACAGCTTGCTTTATTTCGGTTTTTGTTGCCTTTACATTTACTATAAAGGTGTACTTCCCGTTAGCTATTTCATCATTACTTTTTTCCGTTATATACGGTCTAATTAATATATCTTCAGCTGCTCTCATTATACGTACACCTCCTCAACCTTTGATACTGCATCCTTAGTTATTATAAACTTTTCATGTCTTATAATGTCATACACATTCATTGTGTTGACAAGAAGAGTTTTAACTCCGGGAATATTTCTTGCCGACATTTGAACATTCTTATTCTTATCGGCTAAAACAATAACAGCAGTTTCATTTACATTCAAATTCTTCAGAACGTCTACCATCTGTTTTGTCTTTATCTTGTCAAAGTCCAGACTGTCCAATACAAGTATTTCATTCTCATTAACCTTTGATGAAAGTGCTGACTTTAATGCCAACCTTTTAAGTTTTTTAGGAAGTGTATAACTGTAGCTTCTCGGCTTTGGTCCAAGGGCTATACCACCTTTTACCCACTGTGCCGAACGAATACTTCCATGTCTTGCTCTACCCGTGCCTTTCTGTCTCCAAGGCTTAATCCCACCGCCACGCACTTCGCTTATTGTTTTTGTTGACTGGGTACCCTGTCTTTTATTTGCCAGCTGATTCACCACTACCTGATGAATAGCGTTTTTATTAACATCAACTGAAAATATATTATCGCTTAGCTCAACATTGCCAACCACCTTGCCATTTATATCATAAACATCTACTTTCGGCATTTTAATTCCTCCTTTCGCCTATTATTTACGAGCCTTTACTGTATCCTTTATTATCAGCAAACCGCCTTTAGCTCCCGGTACTGCTCCCTTCACAAGCAGGAGATTTCTTTCACTGTCCACTCTTACGATATCAAGATTCTGAACTGTTACCCTTTCAAAACCCATGTGTCCCGGCAACTTTCTTCCTTTAAAAACTCTTCCCGGATCTGAGCAGCCTGCCAATGCCCCAACTCTTCTATGATATCTTGAACCATGTGTTTCTCTTCCTCGGCTAAATCCATATCTTTTTATAACACCGGCATAACCTTTACCTTTAGAAGTTCCGGTTACATCTACACAATCTCCATTTTGGAACATATCAGCAACTTTTATTTCCTGACCTACTTCATACTGTTCCAAATCATCAACTCTGAATTCTCTCGTGTGTTTTTTGGGTGATATCTTTAAATTTGAAAAAACTCCCTTTTGTGGCTTGTTGATTCTTCTTTCATGAACGTCACCAAATCCTACCTTAACTGAACTATAACCGTCTGTTTCTGGATTCTTCTTCTGGATGACTGTCATTGGCCCTGCTTCTATAACAGTTACAGGAATTAATAAACCATCTTCATTAAAAACCTGAGTCATACCTATTTTCTTGCCTAAAATAAACTTTTTCACTTATTATCCCCTCCTATGGTTATTGGTTCACATTACATCCATTTCTATTTATAATGTGAACATGACCTTTAATCAGTAAGTTCTTCATTACAGCTTTATTTCGATATCTACACCAGCAGGCAAATCCAATCTCATCAATGCATCCACAGTCTTTGGAGTCGGAAGCAGAATATCAATAAGCCTCTTATGTGTTCTCATTTCAAACTGCTCACGGGAATCCTTATACTTATGCGGTGCCCTCAGTATTGTTATTATTTCTTTTTCTGTCGGTAACGGCACAGGTCCTGACACCTGAGCTCCGGTTCTCTTAGCTGTATCAACTATCTTCTCAGCTGATTGATCAAGAACCTGATGATCAAATGCTTTTAGCCTGATTCTGATTTTTTGTTTGTTTGCCATACATAATCCTCCTTAATATTGTTACGTACAACAAGAATCATTTCTGTACACTATGCCGGGTGTTTCCTATTTGATTATATTAAAACCCAGGAATCATAATTTGCCTTCATGGCATATTTACCTGGGCTGTACTATTTCAAGTTCCTATGCATAATTCTATGCATCGCAAAATGTACAGTGACTTGTCGCCCGGTTTCTAGAATCGGACATTCTCCATAGAAGTTACCTGCTTTAAAGCAGCAATCTCCTATATCATCGTATGCCTCGCCACAACATTCAACATTTTACTATAAATTTTTATTTTTTGCAAGCACTTTTTTTAAAAATTCAAATTGCTTTATTATTGTAAGCGTTTAATAAAACTTTAACATCCAAAACCTTAAGTATTAACTCATCTGAGTCTGTTTTTACCATTACGTTCTTATCTTTCAAATTTAATGTTTGTGTATTTTGTTTTGCTACATCATAAACTACTGGCTGGCAGTTTTCACTTCTTCCCAGGACTTCTTCTTTGGTCTGTAATACCCATCAACATATTATCCTATACAAAAAGGCCACGCCAGCCGAAACTGTTTGACCTGCTTTTCTTACAATTATATATGTTGTTCAAATGTTATGCAGTTTCCTCCGATAAATNCGGGTAATATCCTTTCTAGATACCAATTAACATCTGTTACCAACTGCTCCATCAAATTTACGGCCATCAACTTTAAAACTTCCTCTTCCTTAAGCTCATTTACAAGGAAATCCTCAAAATCTTTATCAATTAAACCTTTTGTACTCTTACTCGTTCCCTTGCTGCCAATCCTAACAGATACAGCATTTATATTAAACCAATTCTCAAATGACAAAGATAGAGCAGTTGAGCTATTTATGAAATTCAATGATCAGATTGAGGATAATGACTTTACGATTGCAGACGGAAGAAGAAAAAGTGAAGGCAGTATTAAAAGAATAATAATGAGCCTGATTGATGGTGAACAGCCTCATACTATAAAAAGTATGCCGAAAGATAAAAGGAATCTAATTATATATAATCTATATAAAAATAAAGGATTATCGAAAAGTGTAATTGAAAGGGCTACTGGAATATCAAGGGGGACAA
>JGI24709J26583_10001045_pt1 | contig 23459 bp, 20 predicted proteins | sample BioPla2DNA1_FD_26583 | JGI IMG/M metagenome (IMG submission 26583) | reverse complement strand
AAAAAAAACTGCTTTACAAAATGTAAAACAGATTTTTAACGGAGAAAGAGGGATTTGAACCCTCGCGCCGGTATGACCGACCTACACCCTTAGCAGGGGCGCCTCTTCAGCCTCTTGAGTATTTCTCCAGAAACGGAACTTCTTAGTCCTTATTAAATTATCTTTATGAATATAGATTTATCACAAAGGCAAAACCTAGTATAACAAATACAATTTCTTTTGTCAACTGCTTTGATTAATAATTTGATATAAATTGTTTCCATAAGAATCGATTACTACAACAACTGGAAAATTTTCAACATATAACTCACGAATAGCCTCTGGGCCTAAATCTTCATAAGCTATTACTTTTGATTTTTTGATTTTTTTTGAAAGCAATGCACCGGCACCGCCCGTGGCAGCAAAATAAATTGCTTTATTTTTCTTAATTGCCTCTATAACTTCTTGATTCCTTTTTCCTTTTCCGATCATTCCCTTTAAACCATGATCTAAAAGAAGTGGAGTATACTTATCCATTCGACTGCTAGTGGTCGGCCCAGAAGAACCTATGACCTGGCCTTCTCTTGCTGGTGTTGGGCCTAGATAGTAGATAATGTTATTATTTAAATCCAAAGGAATCTCTTTTCCTTCTAAGATTGCTTCAAATATTCTTTTATGAGCGGCATCTCTTGCAGCATAAATAAGCCCTGTAATATAAACATAGTCTCCTACCTGTAAACTCTCAATTACTTCATTTGTCAATGGTGTTGAAATATACTTATCCAATCTGATACCCCATTCTAATCTAAGCTAGAATATAAATGTTATACGGAGATATTTGCTTGGGTAATCCTAATAAAGTTTACCCTTAACTATTACTATTTATTCCTTTTAACAATTAACCAGCTTATCTCTTTTCTTTTTATTGCTCCATTAGCTCTATAAGAGGCTCTATAGGAAAAACTCATTTATTAGAAATTACAAACTTCTTGTTACATGGCGATTGACATGACAACATATATTTATGGCAACTGGCAATCCAGCTATATGGGTTGGAAAACTTTCAATGTTTACCCCAAGGGCAGTTGTCCTTCCTCCCAATCCCCCTGGACCAATTCCTAATTGATTTATTTCTTCTAATAATTCCAATTCTAATCTTTTTATATGTTCCAGATGGGAGCGTTTATTTAAATTTCTTGTTAAGGCTTTTTTTGCTAGGTAGGCACATTTTTCAAAATTCCCTCCAATTCCTACTCCTACTACAATAGGTGGACAAGCATTGGGTCCAGCATTTTTCACCGTATCAATAACCGCTTTTTTAATACCCTCCACTCCATCGGATGGCTTAAGCATATATATTTGGCTCATATTTTCGCTCCCAAATCCCTTGGGTGCGACTGTAATTTCCAGACAATCACCAGAAACTATCTCATAGTGAATAATTCCGGGAGTATTATCATTACTGTTTTCCCTAATAATCGGATCCGAAACAATGGATTTCCTAAGATATCCTTGCTGATATCCTTGTCTAATCCCCTCATTAACTGCCTCCTCCAAAGAACCTCCTTGGATATAAATATTCTGTCCGACTTTTAGAAATACAACTACCATACCGGTATCTTGACAAATTGGTATAAATTCATTTCTGGCAATTTCAAGATTTTCACAGAGTTGTTCTAATATCTGCTTTCCTAAAGAAACCCTTTCTTCAGAGGAAGCCTTTATTATTTTCTCTTCTACATCAGAAGCCAACGTTACGTTGGCTTCGATGCACATTTCTTTTATGTTTTTAATAATATCTTCTGTATGGATAATTCTCATACTTCTCATATCTTCCCCTTACTAATCNTNNGAANNNTCTATTCATCCGTTACTGGATCGAAATCAAGGTCATCATCATCGGTCTCAATTTCTTGATCCGAATTTTCTAAACTTTGATTTTCTTCCTCCAATTCTTTTTCAAGATCCTTTATCATATCTTCCTCAGTATAATTTTCATTACTTTCTCGAACCTTAGCAAGACTAGCTACACAGATATCTGCTTCTGGATCAATATCAATTAAGATTACTCCAGATGTAATTCTTCCAAAAACGGATATATCACTCACCATTAAGCGAATTATGATACCCTCCGTGGTAATAATCATTACTTCATTTTCCTCATTAACTGCCTTAACTCCAACCACATCGCCGGTCTTTTCAGTAATCTTGTAGCACTTAACGCCTTTACCTCCACGACGTTGTACATTAAATTCATCCAGTCGGGTTCTTTTGCCCATTCCATATTCAGATACAAAGAGGAGATATTCGCCTTGGGTATCTAATTGCATACCAATCACTTGATCATCGTCAGTCAAGGTCATACCAATTACACCCATTGAAGTTCTTCCTGTGGGTCTAACATCACCTTCATTAAAGCGAATACACATTCCATTTTTGGTTACAAGTATAATATCCTTCTTGCTATTGGTTGTTTTAACCTCAATTAGCTCATCGTCTTCCCTTAAACTAATTGCCTGTAATCCGGATTTTCTAATATTCTTATATTCCTTAATTGGTGTTTTCTTCACAATACCATTTCGGGTAGCCATAATAAGAAAACGGTCATCTTTGAATTCTTTTATTGGAATAATAGCCGTTATTCTTTCCTCAGGTAATAACTGAAGTAGATTTATAATAGCCGTACCCCGGGCGGTCCTTCCTGATTCAGGTATTTCATAAGCCTTAAGGCGGTATACCCTTCCTAGATTGGTGAAGAACATAATATAGTGATGACTTGTGGTCATGAGAAGATCTTCAATAAAGTCATCTTCAATGGTCTGCATGCCCTTGATTCCTTTACCACCACGATGCTGGCTTTTGAAATTATCTACCGTCATCCTCTTGATATATCCTAATTTTGTCATGGCAATAACAGTATTTTCATTTGGAATTAGATCTTCCATGGAAAGATCATATTCATCATATCCAATGGATGTTCTTCTCTCATCACCATATTTATTACGAATTATAGTGATTTCCTCTTTTATAACTCCTAGTAGTTTTTTCTCATCTGCCAAAATAGCTTTTAATTCACTAATTTTAACTTGAAGCTCAGCAAACTCATTTTCCAGTCTTTCTCTTTCCAGACCAGTCAATGCCCGTAATCTCATATCAATGATTGCCTGAGCCTGAGCATCCGATAATCCAAAACGTTCGATTAAACGTTCTTTTGCTATATTTCCATTCTCTGATGAGCGAATAATCTTAATCACTTCATCAATATGATCCAAGGCAATTAATAAACCTTGTAAAATATGTGCTCTTTCTTCTGCTTTATTTAAATCATATTGGGTTCGTCTAGTAACGACTTCCTTTTGATGCTGCAGATAATAATTAAGCATTTCAAAAAGGTTTAAAACCTTTGGCTCATTATTTACTAATGCCAGCATAATAACACCAAATGTATCTTGCAGCTGTGTATGTTTATATAACTGGTTTAATAAAACATTGGCATTGACATCCCTACGAAGTTCAATGACAATTCTCATACCAGTTCTGTCTGATTCATCCCGTAGTTCTGTAATTCCATCTACTTTTTTATCTTTCACTAAATCTGCAATTTTTTCAATAAGCCTAGCTTTGTTCACCATATAAGGAATTTCTGTTACAATAATTCTGGGTTTTCCATTGGACATGGTCTCTATTTCTGTAACAGCTCTTACCCTTATCTTTCCTCTACCAGTTCGATAGGCTTCTTCAATTCCTTTGGTACCTAGTATTTGGGCTCCTGTGGGAAAATCAGGGCCTTTCACAAGTTCTAATAATTCATCAATACTAGTTTCCCTATCTTCTTCAATATGGTTATCAATGATTTTTAATACACCGTCAATAACTTCTCGAAGATTATGAGGAGGTATATTGGTAGCCATACCTACTGCAATACCGGAAGTACCATTTACTAATAAATTTGGAAACCTGGATGGTAATACAGTTGGTTCTTTTTCCGTTTCATCAAAGTTAGGGGTAAAATCAACCGTATCTTTATTGATGTCGGACAACATTTCCATTGATATTTTACTTAATCTGGCTTCTGTATAACGCATTGCAGCCGCACCATCTCCATCAATGGATCCAAAGTTTCCATGCCCATCAATTAGTGGATATCTAGTAGAAAAATCCTGTGCTAATTTAACCAATGCCTCATAGATAGAACTGTCTCCATGGGGATGATATTTACCCATGGTATCACCGACAATACGCGCACACTTACGATGTGGTTTGTCGGGTCCATTATTTAATTCTATCATCGCATATAAAATTCTTCTTTGTACTGGTTTTAAACCATCCCTTACATCTGGCAGGGCACGAGCAGCGATTACTGACATGGCATAGTCAATGTATGACTTTTCCATTGTCTTTTTCAAATCAACTTCTTGCACCTTGTCAAAGATATTATCATCCATTCCTTTTCCTCCATTTATTACTTTCCAGTAACTTATCCTAAACCTCCGTTAAAGTCATGGCTAAGTCAAATATGTCTAGAAGATTAAATCTTCTTTTTTAAATATCAAGATTTTTAACATATTTTGCATTTGCCTCTATAAACTCCCGTCTAGGCTCTACTTTATCTCCCATAAGAGTAGTAAAGGTCAAATCTATTTCCGAAGATTCTTCTTCATTCATAGTTACTCTTAATAAAACTCTCTTTTCAGGATCCATGGTTGTATCCCATAATTGCTCCGCATCCATTTCACCAAGACCTTTATAACGTTGTATCTTATAGTTTCCATCTCTTCCTATTTCGTTTAAGATTTGATTTAACTCTTCATCGCTATAAGCATATCGAACAAATTTATTTTTTTCGACTTTATAAAGGGGTGGCTGGGCCAAATATACATACCCCTGCTTAATTAACTCTGGCATAAATCGATAGAAAAAGGTTAGCAGTAAAGTACTTATATGGGCTCCATCCACATCTGCGTCGGTCATGATAATTATTTTATGATAACGTAATTTACTAATATCAAAATCTTCAGAAATACCAGTTCCAAACGCTGTTATCATGGCCTTAATTTCATTGTTAACTAGAATTTTATCAAGTCTTGCTTTTTCTACATTTAAAATCTTCCCTCTCAAAGGTAAAATTGCCTGGTTTGCCCTGGATCTTGCTGTTTTTGCAGAACCACCGGCGGAATCACCCTCAACAATATAAATTTCACATTTTGAAGGGTCTTTTTCAGAACAATCTGCTAATTTTCCAGGTAAACTCAAACCTTCTAAGGCTGTTTTTCTTCTTGTAAGTTCCCTAGCTTTTCTAGCTGCATCCCTAGCCCTAGCTGCTAAGATTGCTTTTTCAATAATTGTTTTTGCCACCAGTGGGTTTTGCTCTAGAAAATAGGTCAACTGTTCACTAACAACGCTATCAACAGCCCCCCTAGCCTCACTATTACCAAGCTTTTGCTTTGTCTGTCCTTCAAACTGGGGCTCAGGAAGTTTAATGCTAATAATTGCTGTCATACCTTCACGAACATCCTCACCAGATAAATTCGGTTCATTCTCCTTGAGAAATTTTTGATTTCTAGCATAGTCATTGAATGTTTTGGTGATGGCATTTTTAAAACCAGCCATATGTGTACCACCCTCTGGAGTGGTAATATTATTTACAAAGCTATAACAACTTTCTGTATAAGAATTGTTATGTTGTAGAGCAACTTCAACATAGACATTATCCTTTTTCCCTTCACAATAAATAATTTCAGGATATAGAGAATCTTTGTTTTTATTTAAATATTCAACATACTCTACGATACCACCAACATAATGAAACGTTCTTTCCTTAACTTCTTCATCTCTTTCATCCCTAAGAATAATTTTTAAATCCTTAGTTAGAAAGGCCATTTCTCTTAAACGTTGCTTTAATATATCAAAATCATAAACCGTTTCTTCGAATATATCACTGTCCGGTAAAAAAGAAACTTTGGTACCCCTATCATCGGTTTCACCAACTTCTTTTAATTGATCGATTGCTATACCACGCTCATATCTTTGAAAGTATTTTTTTCCATCCACATGTATTTCTACTTCCAACCATCTNGAAAGAGCATTTACTACGGCTGCCCCAACACCATGGAGACCACCAGATACCTTATATCCTCCTCCACCAAATTTACCACCGGCATGTAAAATAGTAAATACAACTTCAACCGCTGAGATCCCTTTCTTTTGATTAATTCCCACAGGTATCCCTCTACCGTTATCGATTACGGTGATTGAATTATCTTTATTGATGACTACTTGTATGGTATCACAAAATCCTGCTAATGCCTCATCAACTGCATTATCAACTATTTCATACACCAAATGATGTAAACCCTTAGAAGAAGTTGAACCAATATACATACCTGGTCTTTTTCTAACGGCTTCTAACCCTTCTAATATTTGTATTTGATCTGCACCGTACTCGTTACTCATTTTCAATCCTCCTTGGCTTTAGGAGGATTTCTCCTCCTTGATTTTAGGAGGATCTCTTCTCCTCCTTTTTAGAAGGACTACTCCTCCTAGTATTTTATGGGTTTTGCTCCTAGTATTGATCAAAATCCCTAGTTTTTCTCATCTGTATTTTTTATCAAAAGCCAGTAAACTAGTTTTCACTTTTCACTGTTCCGTTTGATACTTGAAATATCTTATTGTATTGAAATCTATGATAAATAAATTCTTCCAATCCTGTACAAGTTATAATAGTTTGTATATCGCCAATACTATTTAACAGATGATTTTGCCTTTGTCTATCTAATTCAGATAAAACATCATCCAATAATAAAACCGGACTATCGTGAATAATGGATTTAACCAATGCTATTTCCGCTAGTTTTAAAGACAAAGCAGCTGTTCTTTGCTGTCCTTGAGAACCAAACTTTCTTAAATCAATGTTTCCCAGTTTAAAGCACATATCATCCCTATGAGGCCCAATATTGGTTAATCCTTGGGTTAAATCTCTTTCCCGATTTTTTTTGATTTTTTCTTCAAAATCTGTAATTAGGGTGTTAGGCTCATAGGTGAGGGAGAGTTCTTCCTTACCCCCTGTCAATTTCTTATGTATATCAAATACTAGCTCATTCAACATGGCTATGAATTTTTCCCGGGATTTTATGATATGGGATCCATATTCCACCAATTTATGATCCCATATATATAGTGTGTCCAATAAATCCCTATTAAATCCAATCTGCTTGAGCAAATTATTTCTCTGCATTAGGGTTTTATTATAATTTGATAGATGAAATAGATATAATTTATCTATTTGACTTAATTCAAAATCTATAAACTTTCTTCTTTCACTGGGGCCATTTTTGATAACATTAAGATCCTCCGGAGAAAAAAATACAAGGTTTAACATTCCAAAGAGCTCACCTTGTTTTTTAATCGGGAAGCCGTCGATGGCGACTCCTTTTGATTTATTTTTCTTTAAATGAATATCGATTTTATGAGGTACCTGATTCTTTTCTAAAATCAAACGAATATGAGCTTCTTCTTTTTCAAATCTTATGATTTCTCTGTCTTTGCTACCCCTATGGGATTTTGTTGTTCCACATAAATAGATCGCTTCTAGTATATTTGTTTTACCCTGTGCATTTTCACCATATAAGATATTCGTACCATTATGAAATTTCATACTTAAACGTTCATAGTTCCTAAAATCCATCAATTCCAAACTCTTTATAATCATATTCTTCCAACGATTCCCTCAATTCTTATGCACATAGGTTTACATATTAGTAAAATATGTATTTCAAAATCGTTGGCTTAGCCAACGATTTTGATTTTCGTTCCATTAAATTCAACAATGTCTCCATCATAAAGTTTTTTTCCTCTTTGATATTCAACCATACCATTTACTTTAACACGACCATCTAAAATTTCATTTTTTGCATCAGCTCCACTTTCAGCTAATCCCGCTGCTTTTAATGCCTGGCCTAATTTAATATATTCTTCCCTTAATTTTATTTGATGCATCCTTAACTCCTTTATTTCCTCTAGCTAACTTCATGACGATCTAGTTAAAATTTATTTTTTAAAATATTCCTTATTAAGATATCCAAAATATTACAAGCACATTCACAAATCACTTAAATCCTTAGAGTATTATATATTTTATGATGCAACATTTATATTTACAGGTAAGATAAGATATACATAGGATCTATCCTTATCTTTGATAAAGCATGGAGCTTTTGCATTAATCAAATAAATATCTATATTTTCATCATCTATTACTCTTAAAGCATCAAGTAAAAACTTGGGATTAAATCCAATAATAATATCTTTCCCTTCCATGGTGATATCAATATCTTCATTCATAGAACCAATGGAAGTATTTATTTTTAATTCTAAATTATTATTGTTTATATGAATAATTATGGNTTTTTTATCAGTTTCCCTTATTAATAAAGATGCTCTTTCAATACAATTTTGAAGTTCTTTTTTATTAATGGTTACCTTGGTTTCATAATCACTGGAAAGCATTTGATCGATTCTATAAAACTCTCCTTCGATTAGACGGGTTAATACCAGGGTATCATCAAATTCGAATAAGGCATGTTTCTCTGTAAAATAAATGTTTACAAAAGAAGATACTTCACCGGATAATATTTTACTGATTTCATTCAGTGTTTTTCCTGGTATTATTACCTTTCTTTCTTCATAGCTATCTTTCATAATCGTTCTTCTTATGGATATTCTATGACCATCCAGAGAAACAACTCTAAATTCATTTCCTTTTATTTCGAATAGTTCTCCAGACATAATTTTATTGGTTTCACTATCAGAAATAGAAAATACAGTCTGTCTAATTACTTCTTTTAGAGTAAATTGAGAAATTGTAAATGGATTCTCTTTCTCTATCTTGGCAATATAAGGGAATTCTTCACCGGATCGGCCGGATATATAAAATTTAGCTTTCTCACAAATAATCTCAGTCATAAAATTATCATTTGTAGTAATACTTACTTCATTTTCAGGAAGTCTTCTTACGATTTCAGAAAATACTTTTGCATTTAAGGCTACTGTACCATTTTCGATGGTAGTTCCCTTTACTAAGGTTTCAATTCCTAATTCCATATCATTGGCAATTAACTTTATACTATTATCCTTTGCTTCTATAATCAAACATTCTAATATTGGCATAGTAGATTTGGTAGGTACAGCCTTTAATACAATATTAACACTATTTAGAAGATCATATTTTTGACATTGTATTTTCATATGTGAATAACTCCCTTCACGCAATTTATAAATATATATATAAAAGATTCTTAGTAGTCATAGTAATAAGGCCTGTGAATTTGTTGAAATCTCTTCTTCTGCCTTAAAATCAAGGGTTTGCAGAGATGGATAACCTAGGTCATAAAGACGAGATAAGCTGTTGATGAGTAAGATAAATTCAGTATACATTAAATGGAAAGTATTTTAGTAACATAACATCAACGAAATATCAACAAGATATCAACAGGAATTTCAACTTCTAATCTGGATTAATCTTTTTTATCAATACATCAATTGTATTATGTAGTGATATATCCTTAGTAATATCCTTTGCAATCTTGTCACATCCATGTAAAACCGTTGAGTGATCTCTGTTACCAAGAATTTTACCGATTTCCGTAACCGATAAGTCAGTAAGTTTACGGCAAAGGTACATTACAATTTGTCTTGGATAGGAAATATTTCTACTTTTGTCTTTCGAATAAATTTCAGCCGGCGTAATATTATGATGTTCCGCTACCACTTCAACTATTAATTCTGGTGTTATTATTTTCTTCTCATTTGGAGATATAATATCTTGCAGAGCCTCTTCGGCAAGCAATAGATTTAATTCTCTTTTCTTTAATCTTGAAAATGCAACGATTTTCGTTAGAGCACCTTCCAACTCTCTAATATTCGATTTGATATTAGTAGCGATATAACGCAATACTTCTTCATCAATCTGAAGGCCATCCAGTTCTTCTTTCTTTCTCAGAATTGCCATACGGGTCTCATAATCAGGGGCTTGTATATCAGCCAACAACCCATGTTCAAAACGAGAACGAAGCCTGTCCTCTAAAGTAAGCATCTCTTTGGGCGGACGATCACTAGAAATAATAATTTGCTTTTTGGACTCATGCAAGGTATTAAAGGTATGGAAGAATTCTTCCTGGGTTCTCTCTTTTCCTATAATAAATTGTATATCGTCAATAAGGAGAATATCTATACTGCGATACTTCTCCCTAAATTGATTAGTAGTATTTTTTTGTATGGAATCAATCAATTCATTGGTAAACTTTTCACTAGTAACATATAGTACTTTTGTGTCCGGATTTTGATTTAGAACAAAATGAGCAACAGAGTGCATGAGGTGAGTTTTACCTAATCCAACGCCACCATAAATAAAAAGAGGGTTATAAATTTCACCTGGATTTTCTGCAACTGCTAAAGCAGCTGCCCTAGCAAATTCATTATTGCCCCCCACAACAAAGGTTTCAAAGGTATATCTTGAATTAAGGAAACTTGGGCCACTGTTCTTTTTCTTAGATACAATGGGTGAAACCTTCTTTTCCATCGAACCGATTTGACTTGCAAGAACGAACTTCAATTCAAAGGGTTCGTTCAAAATCTCTTCTACAGATACTTTTANTAAAAGTTCGTATTTATTACGGATAATATTAATACTGGGAGGCCCGATACGTTCATCATTGATTAAAATAGTTATAACGTGATCAGATACATCATATACCTTCAGTGGCTTTAACCATGTATTATAAGACACCTCGGTAATGTTGTATTCCGATATCAAATATTTCAATATTTCATCCCATTTACTTTCAATTAATTTCTTCATTACAGCCTCCATAGATACTCACATATTTATATATTATAACAAATATTTTAAATTTTCAATGGTTATTATGCCAATCTTTTTTATTTCCATAGCCAATGTGGATGAGTGGAAAACAAAATTAACATAATAAACAATACTGAAATGTTAATATATCATGGAATTTATTAAGAATCAAAGCAAAAATAGAACAACTTATCCACAAAAATCACCTTTTTATCAACAAATAGTATATAAATAGGTAGAAATACGTTTTTGCTATCTTGATTTTTATAAAATATTTACTTGACGAAGGCATTGAATACTAATATAATAGACGTGATATTCCAAAATACTTATTATAATAGATGAAGTTCGCCTAGATTTCGTTACGGTGTAGTTGAAGGAGGTGCTTAAATATGAAAATGACATTCCAGCCCAAAAAGAGATCCAGAGCTAAGGTGCACGGCTTTAGAGCAAGAATGAGAACAGCAGGAGGCAGAAAGGTATTATCTGCTAGAAGAGCAAAAGGAAGAAAGAGATTATCTGCTTAGGTCGCAATTATGTGACCTTTTCTTCTATTTATTTAATGCAAAAAGTGAATATATTTTGCAACTTTTTGACTTTATGAGGGTAAAAATCAAATAATGAAAGAAACAGAATCTTTAAAAAAAAACAGTGATTTTAAAGAAGTGTATCGTAATGGGAAATCTTTTGCGAATAAGTATTTGATTATGTATGTAATGAAAAGTAGATTGGAAACGAATAGACTTGGAATATCCGTTAGTAAAAAAGTGGGTAATAGTGTTGTGAGACACAGAATTACTCGATTAATTAGGGAAAGCTATCGATTATCGGAAGATAGTATTGAAAAAGGATTGGATATAGTCGTTGTTGCAAGAGTAGGTGCTAAGGGAAGAAGTTTTCAGGAAATAGATAGCGCATTGATACACCTTGTGAAGTTGCATAAAATTTGGAAAAGTTAGGCGTTAAACCGGAAAACATGGGGTATTGAAGTGATTAGAAAGTTATTGTTATTATTGATTAAAATATATCAAAAATATATTTCTCCTTTAAAGAAAACATCTAGTTGTATTTATACACCATCCTGCTCTTACTATGCAGTTGAGGCTATAGAAAAATATGGGACAGTAAAAGGAACATATTTAGCATTAAAAAGAATTTTAAGATGTCATCCCTTTCATAAAGGTGGATATGATCCAGTTCCGTAAAGTATTCTGCCAGGCAAAAGACCAGCAGATCTAAGGAGGAAATATTGGTGTTAACAGTATTAACTAAGAGTTCAAATTTTATATTAGGCCCTATTGCTTTTGTTTTAGGTCTAATTATGAATGGAATATATGAATTTTTTCATTTATTTGGAATCCAGAATATTGCATTATCGATCTTTGTGTTTACATTTATAGCAAAATCATTAATGCTTCCCTTAACGATTAAACAACAAAAAGCAATGAAACTTTCTTCCAGAATGAATCCCGAATTACAAAAGATTCAGGCCAAATACAAAGGGAAGAAGGACGAAGCTTCTTTAAGAAAAATGAGGGAAGAAACTCAGGCGGTATATCAAAAATACGGTACCAGTCAGTTATCTGGATGTCTCCCCCTATTAATAACATTACCTATTATGTTAGCTTTATATTCTGTTATCAATAATATACCGGCCTATGTAACACAAGTAAAAGCTTTGTATGAGCCGATAGCAAATGAGGTATTGAATAATACTGATGCACTTGAATATTTAAATGAAATTGCAACAAATCTTAGAGTAAGTAAAGAAATCACAAGTTTAAACCATGTGATAGATGTTCTTGCTAAATTAGGAAAAGATCAGTGGGATGCTTTGGGTCAAATTAGTTCAGCATTATCTGGTACTATAGAGTCTTCATTACCTGCAATAAGAAATGTAAATCATTTTCTTGGATTAACTATAACAGATGCTCCTGGATGGGCTTGGCCAGGAGTTTTAATTCCAATTTTTGCTATGTTATTTCAGTTTATCCAAGGTAAACAAACAGAAGCATATAATAAGCAAATGAATGCGGATAAGGATAATCCAGCAGCTTCCACCATGTCATCCATGAATATAGTTATGCCTATTATGTCTGGTATTTTCTGTATTGCCCTACCAATTGGTGTAGGTTTATACTGGATTGCAACTAGTATCTTTACTATAATTCAGCAATTCTTTATTAACAAATATATGAAAAAAATAGATGTAGAAGAATTAATACAGAAAAGTGTAGAAAAATCTAAGGGTAAAAAATCTAGTAGTTCAACGAGTCAGTATTCCTTAGGAGAACTTGCAAAAAAACAGACAAAATCAATTGAAACTGTTACTGAAAATAAAACAGCGAATCAGAAGGTAGAAAGCAAAAATACCACTACAAATGCGGATACAAGCAAAGAATCAGTAGATAGCCCCAAGAGTATATCAGAGATAGCTAATCTTCTTAAAAACAGGAATTTGGAAAAGGGGGATAAATAATGGATTGGAGAGAGTTTACAGCAAAAACAGTTGATGAAGCATTGACGAATGCGATGTTAGAGTTAAATACTACCATTGATAATCTGGAATACGAGATTATTGAGAAGGAAACGAGTGGATTTCTCGGCATTTTTGGAAAACCAGGGAAAATTAGAGTACGTATAAAAGAGACAGTAGAAGGTAATGCAAAAAAATTCTTAACCGATGTTTTAAAAGCTATGAATGTCAGCGCAGACTTGGATATCAAATATGATGAGGAGAATTCTAATTTAGATATTAATTTAGATGGAGAAGATATGGGTGTACTCATCGGTAAAAGAGGACAAACTCTAGATTCCCTTCAATATTTGGTTAGCTTGGTAATCAATAAGAACAGTGAAAATTATATTAAGGTAAAATTAGATACAGAAAATTACCGGNAAAGAAGAAAAGAAACTCTAGAAAATCTAGCAAAGAACATTGCATTTAAAGTTAAGAAAACTAGAAGAGCTGTTACCCTAGAGCCAATGAATCCCTATGAGAGAAGGATTATACATTCTGCATTACAGGGGGATAAATTTGTAGAAACATACTCAGAAGGTGAAGAACCATATCGTAGAGTAGTAATTAACATTAAGAAAACAAACAGAGATACGAAATATAATTCTAATTATCGAAAGAATTATAGTAAGAAAAATTATAATAAAAATTATAGTTATGATTATAAAAAAGACTATTTAGAATACAAAGAAAGTAAAGAAAAAGAAAACCAAGAAAAATAATGCTTAAAAGCGTTGTTGTATGAAAAAAGAGGGGTGTCTTAAGTGTATAACATACTTTAAGACACCTTTTTAATCGTAAGAATGGCCATAAGAATGGAGGTAGTTATGAAAACAGATACGATTGCTGCGGTTGCTACAGGATTAAATAATGCAGGTATTAGTATAGTGAGAATCAGTGGGAAAGATGCATTTCCAATCATTGATCGTATATTTCGTTCTAAAAATAATGATAAAGTCTTATCTCAGGAAAAGAGTCATACTATCCATTATGGCTTTATTTATGATGATGATAAAACAGTTGATGAAGTTATGGTAGTAATCATGCGAGCTCCCTCCACTTATACAAGAGAAGATATCGTTGAAATTGATTGCCATGGAGGAATTACCGTTACAAGAAAAGTGTTAGAAACGGTATTAAAGCATGGGGCCAGAATTGCAGAGCCAGGTGAATTCACCAAGCGGGCCTTTTTAAACGGAAGAATAGATTTATCTCAGGCAGAGGCAGTATGTGATCTGATCCAGGCGAAAAATGAATTAGCATTAAGAAATTCATTGAATCAACTAAAAGGTAAAATGTATGAGTTAATTAAAAAACTTAGAGAAATGATTTTACGAGACATTGCCTTTATTGAAGCAGCCTTAGATGATCCTGAGCATATTAGCCTTGAAGGATTTACAGAAGAACTATGGAATCACATTGAAGAAGAAGAGTTTATGATAAATAAATTGCTTCAAGATTCAAAGAATGGAAAGATTATAAAAGAAGGTATAAAGACAGTTATAATAGGAAAACCCAATGCGGGAAAATCCAGTCTAATGAATTATTTGGTAGGTGAAGATCGAGCCATAGTAACAGATATTGCAGGAACAACGAGGGATACTCTAGAAGAAACGATTAATATTGATGGTATTACGTTAAATATCATAGATACCGCTGGGATTCGGGAAACCGAAGATGTGGTAGAAACTTTAGGAGTAAACAAGGCCCGTAAGATTGCACAAGAGGCTGATTTGATAATCTTTGTAATCGATTCCTCCACAAGACTAGATCAGAATGATGAAGAAATATTTGAGTTGACGAAAGATAGAAAAACTATTATTTTATTAAATAAATCAGATTTAGATTCAAAAGTAACAATAGATGAAGTAAGCCAAAAAACATCTCATCCAATTATTCGTATATCTCTTAAGGAGAATGAGGGCCTAGTGGATTTCACTAATAAAGTAAAAGATATGTTCTTTCAGGGCCAAATACTATTTAATGATGACGTTTATATTACCAATGAAAGACATAAGGAGGCCTTCGAGCAGGTGATGGAAAGTCTTAAGATGGTGAAACAGAGTATTGAAGCTGGAATGCCAGAAGATTTCTATTCCATTGATTTAATGAGTGCCTATGAAACTTTAGGAAGAATTATTGGTGAAAATGTAGATGATGATTTGGTAAACATGATATTTCAAGAATTTTGTATGGGTAAATAGTTATTTATATTAGAAAGGGAACGGGGATAGTAATGTCTTATATTTATGAGAGCTATGATGTAGTTGTCGTTGGTGCGGGTCATGCTGGCTGTGAAGGGGCACTAGCTTGTGCAAGGCTATCATTAAACACAATTATTTTTACTATTAATATGGAAAGCATTGCCTTGATGCCATGTAATCCTAATATTGGTGGAACCTCAAAAGGGCATTTAGTTAGAGAAATTGATGCATTGGGCGGCGAAATGGGAAAAAATATTGATAAAACCTATATCCAGTCTAAAATGCTTAATGTTTCAAAAGGACCTGCAGTACACTCCTTAAGAGCTCAAGCAGATAAACAAGAGTATTCCAGTTCCATGAGAAAAGTCTTGGAGAATACACCAAACCTTACAATAAAACAGGCGGAAATAGTTGAGATACTGGTAGAAAATCAAAAAGTAACCGGTGTAAAAACCTATTCCGGTGCCATTTATCCATGCAAAGCGGTTATTCTATGCACAGGAACTTACCTTAATGCAAGATGTATTTATGGAGATGTAATAAATTATACTGGCCCTAATGGATTGCAATCGGCAAACCAACTTACCGATTGTTTAAAGGCACTAGGAATTGAAATGTATCGATTTAAAACCGGTACACCTGCCCGGGTTGATAAAAGAACTATTGATTTTTCTAAGATGGAAGAGCAAGAAGGAGATAAGGAAGTGGTTCCTTTTTCCTTTACAACAAATCCAGAAGACCTAAATAAGGAGCAAGTTTCATGTTGGTTAACATATACAACGAAAGAAACCCATGATATTATTCGAGCCAATATTGAACGTTCTCCTTTATATAGGGGAGATATTAAGGGAGTTGGCCCAAGATATTGTCCGTCTATCGAAGATAAGATTGTAAAATTTGCTGATAAAGAAAGACATCAGGTATTTATAGAACCGGAAGGAAACTATACCAATGAAATGTATGTTGCAGGCTTGTCTACTTCTTTACCAGAGGATGTTCAGGTTAAAATGTATCGTTCGGTACCAGGACTTGAGAATGTAAACATTGTAAGAAATGCATATGCTATAGAGTATGATTGTATCAATCCTTTGCAATTAAAGCCTAGTTTAGAATTTAAAAATATCGAAGGCTTATTTAGTGGAGGTCAGTTTAACGGTAGCTCTGGTTATGAGGAAGCTGCGGCCCAAGGTTTAATCGCTGGAATCAATGCCTCCATGAAGATACTTGGTAAGGAGCCTCTTATTTTAGACAGATCCGAGGCTTATATTGGTGTGCTAATTGATGATTTAGTTACCAAAGAAACTTTCGAACCCTATCGTATGATGACTTCTAGAGCAGAATATCGACTTTTGCTAAGACAAGACAATGCTGATATTCGCTTGACCAAAAAAGGATATGAAGTTGGATTAATTGATGAAGAACGTTATCAGAGATTACTTAAAAAAGAAGAAGCGATAGAAAAAGAAATTAAGCGACTAAATCAAACTACAATTGGGGCAAAAAAGGAAGTTCAAGAATTGTTAGAGAGAATTGGAAGTACACCTCTGAATACTGCAACTACTCTAGCAGAATTAATACGTAGGCCAGAAATAACTTATGATATGCTAGAACCAATTGATAAGGATAGACAAGCCTTACCTAAGGATGTTATAGAACAGGTTAATATTAATATTAAGTATGAAGGATATATAAAACGCCAACTAAAACAAGTGGAACAATTTAAAAAAATTGAAAATAAAAAGATTCCAGAAGATTTAGATTATGATAAAGTACCAAGCCTAAGAAATGAGGCTAGACTGAAATTGAAAAAGTATAGGCCCATATCCATTGGACAGGCTTCAAGAATATCTGGAGTGTCCCCAGCAGATATTTCTGTATTACTGGTATATTTAAATTATGCTTAGTATATGAGATTGTTTTTAATAATCGATGTTTTTATATGTAAGTAATGAAAAAAGAGGTGTATCCTATGGAATTTTGGAAGTATACAGAAGTCGAAGAATTTGAAAAAGGGTTAAGTTTACTGGGAATAGAATTGTCTGATAATCAAAAGCAACAATTTTTTGATTATTATGAGCTATTGATCGAGTGGAATAAGGTAATGAATCTTACTGCTATTACAGAGTTATCTGAGATTATTCACAAACACTTTATCGATAGCTTATCCCTAGTTAGGGATTTTAAATTATCAAAAGAAAAAGTACTTGATATGGGGACTGGAGCTGGTTTTCCAGGGATACCACTTAAAATTGTTTTTCCAGATATAAAAATTACATTATTAGATTCTTTAAATAAAAGAATAAAATTCTTAAATGAAGTAATTCATAGCTTAGGTCTTAAGGATATTGAAGCTATTCACGGTAGGGCCGAAGAATATGGAAAGAATCCAAGCTATAGAGAACAGTATGATCTTTGCGTTTCAAGAGCGGTTGCAAAACTATCAACCTTATCCGAATACTGTCTTCCCTTTGTAAAAAAAGGTGGATTATTTATTCCATATAAGTCTGGTAAAATTGAGGATGAGGTGAATCTATCTGAAAAGGCATTGAAAATATTAGGTGGTAAAATAGAAAANANCGATGAATTTCTTCTTCCCGGTACCGAAATAGAGAGAACTCTTATTATGATAAGAAAAAGTTCGATTACACCCAATAAGTATCCCAGAAGCTCAGGAAAACCAGTAAGGGATCCATTATAATATAGAGGGCCGAATTTAGTCAAAAGAGTATAATCTGTGATTATTTTACTATAGCCATAAGAAGTAATATCATATACAATAAGATAGAATGGTGCATTATTTTGGCAGATATGTAATTATCTAACAATTTATATAAAACAAAGAATAGGAAAAGCTGACATGATACAAGGAAAAATATTATCTTATAATGATGACCTATCAAAGGTGCAGCATATTAGAAATCAAGTGATATTAGATGAAAATGGAGATCCAAAGGAATTAAATCAGAATCTTAATGATGATCAGAATCTTAAGGATGAGTTTTCCTTATATGCTATCGTTTTTGAAAGCAATGAAGAAACAGAAGCGGTAGCCAGTGCTAGGATGTATTATGACGGAGAAAAGATATGGATTGATCAGATTGCTGTATTAAAAGAGCATCGTCAAAAAGGATATGGAGATTTTCTAATGAAGATGCTAATTAGTAAGGCACAGGTTTCTAATTTTTCAACAGTTTATATGAAAGCACCGGCTGCTTATATTGATTTTTTTAAAAAACTCGGCTTTATATCTTTGGAAGAAGTATATTGGATTGCAAAAATAAAACACGTAAAGATGTATTTAAATACGGAAGATTTTCTTCCTCCGTGCAAAAAACGGAAATAAACAAATTATTTGATAAAAAAATTAGATATTATGCCGAAAAAAGATTTTAAATGTGTATTTTCATGTTATAATATATAATAATATAGATACTAAACTATAAATTACCTTATTAAGAGGATATTTCCTTTTAAAGTATTGGAAAGGAATTTCAAGACATGCATGATAATGAAATTCATAAAAGCAATAATAAAATCTTAGATAGGGGCAATTCATCAATTCAATTTCTATATAGTTTAGCTAACGAAATAAAAGAAGAATTGTATCTTCTTTCAAAGGAAGAAAAAGAATGTACCATTAATTTAGAAGAAAATAATAAGAAACTGAAAGAAATTGAAAGAGTACAGAATTATAATAAAAATCTTTTTTCACCGGTCAGACCCAATCAGAGAGAAAATGATAAATGTGAGAAAATTAGAAAAGAAATATCACTATTAGAGAATCAGTTACAGGGGTTTTATAAGAAAAAAGAAAAACTTCATGAGCAGTTAGATCATTTAAATGAGACATCCAAACTCTTAAACAACTTAATTATTGAGAAGAATGATACCTTAGAAAAAAATGATAGCTCAGAAAAGAATGATATATTAGGAAAGAATGATATATTAGAGAAGAATGATATACTAGAAAAGAAGGATACAAGTCATATATTTGAACAAAATGAAAATGTTAAGTCGGATCAGGAAATTTTAAATAAATCAAAAGTTACAGATCTTGATAGTTTTAGTGGAAGTATTATAAAAGCACAAGAGGAAGAAAGACATAGGATTGCTCGAGATATACATGATTCGACAATTCAAAGTTTGGCAGCAATGNTTCATAAAACAGAACTTTGTATAAAATTAATGGACACGGATCCTATCCGAGCAAAGTTAGAGATGTCTATTATGTCAAACATGATTAAAAGTACAATAAATGAAACAAGAAATATTGTTTTTAATTTAAGACCCATGTCCATAGACGATCTTGGCTTTATTCCAACTATAGAAAGATATTTAGATTATACTGCTTCNAATTACAATATTAAATATGAAATNAAATGTAATGGTAATATTGATGATTTCTCTCCTANGGCGAATCTAATTTTGTTTCGAGTTGTTCAGGAAGCATGTAGGAATGTATATAAACATGCTCAGGCAACAAAGATTGAAATAGATATAAAAATAACTAATAAGGATATTATGATTAAGGTTATAGATAATGGATCAGGCTTTGATAATCTAGAGAAGTTAGACATAATCAATAATAAGTCAAGTAATTTTGGCTTGTCCATAATGAAGGAAAGAATTGCTTTATTATCTGGAATTATGGAAATAAAATCGGAAAAGGGAAAAGGCACAATTGTCTCCATGTCTGTTCCGTTAGCAATATGCAGGGAGGACAAAAATGAGTAAACCAATCAATATAATGATAGCCGATGACCACCTAATGGTTCGGGAAGGAATCAAACAATTGCTGGAGTTAGGCGGGGACATTATTGTTAATGGTGAAGCAGATGATGGAAAAGAATGTATTGAATTAATCAACAGAAGACAAACTGATGTTCTCCTTCTGGACATTAATATGCCAAATGGGAACGGATTTCAGGTACTAAAATATGTAAAAGAAGCAAAGAAAAATATAAAAGTATTAATTTTAACCATTCATAATGAGATAGAATATCTAGTACGTGCCGTAGACTTTGGAGTAGATGGATATATCTTAAAGGATTCTGATTCATCTGTTTTAAGAAAAGCGATACATACCATTTATAAAGGGGAACGATTTATACAGCCTAGTTTAGCTCCATTATTGAAAGAAAAAATGGACGAAACAAATAATGATATGAATCAATATAAGACATTAACCAAGAGGGAAATTGAAGTATTAAAATTACTATCTCATGGATTATTAAATAAGGAAATTGCTTTTAAATTAGATATTAGCGAAAAAACCGTAAAGAATCATGTTTCTAATATATTTAAGAAAATAGAAGTTTCGGATCGTACACAAGCTGCAGTTTATGCAATAAAAAATAATATTGTAGATATAATATAATGACTATGATTGTGATGTTTCACGTGAAACATCACAATCATTTTTTTTCTTTTGGTGGTTATTTAGAATGACTATCTCTTTCTAAAATCTTTATTATTCCATTTATTAGACAAAAATATAAACTTTAATAAGCAATCAAACTTATAAAAATTTTCTCCTTTCTCAAGAAAAAAGAAAACTAAGAACAAAGCAAAAAGCCAATAAAATATGCCTATTATATTTTTCTGGCAAGTAGGAAATCCATATAATCTCTCCCCTTAGGAAACTCTTTTTTGAATATCTATAGATATCATTTTAAAAAGATGTTATAATGATGAATGAATATCTAATTCAAGAATAATTGGGTAATTTCTTACTGGAGGGTGGAATATATGAGTAGAATTATAGCAATTGCTAATCAAAAAGGTGGAGTAGGAAAGACAACAACAGCAATTAACCTTTCTGCGTGTTTAGCTGAAAGAGACAAAAGAGTATTAGCAATCGATATCGATCCTCAGGGTAATACATCCAGTGGACTAGGGATTAATAAATACGATCTGGAGAATACCGTCTATCAATTGATGATAGGAGCATGTACTTTTGAAGAATGTGTTATTCATGATCAATTTCCCAATCTCGATGTACTGCCTTCTAATGTTAATCTTGCTGGTGCAGAAATTGAGCTAATCGGAATTGAAAGTAGAGAGTACATATTAAAAAAGCATATTGATTTAGTTAAGGAAGAATATGATTATATTATTATCGATTGTCCTCCTTCCTTAAATACCCTTACAGTTAATGCGATGACTACTGCAGATACGGTATTAGTACCGATTCAATGTGAGTTTTATGCTTTGGAAGGGCTAACCCAATTGATTCACACCATAAATTTGGTGAAACAAAGATTAAATCCCAAACTAGACATCGAAGGGGTCGTATTTACCATGTTTGATGCTAGAACCAATCTATCTCTTCAAGTTGTTGAAAATGTAAAAGAAAATCTTAGACAAAATATATATAAAACCATAATACCAAGAAATGTTCGCTTAGCAGAGGCACCTAGTCATGGTCTACCCATAAATATTTACGATTCTAAATCGGCTGGTGCTGAGGGATATCGCCAGCTAGCAGAAGAAGTAATAGAGAGAGATCAGAACAATCTTTATGAAATAAATGATAAAAAGGAAAAAAGATTTAAAAGGAAGAAATCGTAGTTTTTTATTTATCAATTGCTATAGTTTTGATGTTTTTGGTGTTTTGTTAATAGGAGTTTTCAAAGTTTGACTCTAGAATGAAAAACACTTCGGATAGGAAGGGGACTGACGAGGATAGTAAATGTCATTACGAAGTGGCCTAGGTCACGGANTGTTTGACAGTTAGACTTNTTTTTGTAGAAGAAAAACAGATAAGTAGAGGGAAGAAGTCTATTTCTATTCATAAATTGAGTTTATAAAGAAGTACTTTGTTAGAAATATTAAAGAAATTTTGTTTTTTGTGATTAATATATATAAATGAAATATAGGAGGTAACAATGGCAATAAAGAAGGGATTAGGAAAAGGTTTAGATATCATGATACCCGAGAAGATAGTTGATAATAAAGCAACAAACGAAAATGTTTCACGTGAAACATTGATTCGTATTACAGATATAGAGCCAAATAAATCACAGCCAAGAAAGAAGTTTGATGAGGATTCATTGCAAGAACTAGCAGATTCCATTAAACAGTATGGAATAATTCAACCATTAATATTACAGAAAAAAGGAAAGTACTATGAAATAATTGCAGGAGAGAGAAGATGGCGTGCTGCCAGAATGGCTGGTTTAAAAGAAGTACCAGCTATTATAAAGGAATATTCCCCACAAGAGGTTATTGAAATTGCATTAATAGAAAATATTCAAAGAGAAGATTTGAATCCCATAGAAGAAGCTCAGACTTATCAAAGATTAATTGAAGAATTTCATTTAAAACAGGATGAATTAGCAGAAAGAGTATCAAAAAGTAGGACGGCAATCACCAATTCAATGCGTCTTTTAAAGTTAGATGGAAGAGTACAGCAGATGTTAATCGACGAATTGATTTCCAGTGGACATGCTAGGGCTCTACTAGCTATAGAAGATCCAGAAAAACAATACAATCTAGCATGTAAAATATTTGATGAGAAAATGAGTGTTAGGGAGACGGAAAGGCTTGTAAAACAAGTTTTATCTAATAAACTGGAAAAAATATTAGCTGCAACAAGGGAAGATGATTTTATTTACCGAGATCTAGAGGAGAAATTCAAACATATTTTTGGAACCAAGGTTTCAATTCAACGGAAAAATAATAATAAAGGAAAAATTGAAATAGAGTATTATTCAGAAGAAGAATTGGATCGGTTAGTAGATCTGATTGCATCCATAGGATAAATATAATATAAAATACACATTATTAGGAGGAAAACTTATGAACATAATGGATTTCATTGAGGAAAATTCATTAATTATAGTACTTAGTCTTATGGTTTCGTCCATATTATTCGTAACTATGATAATTGTTTTATTCA
>JGI24709J26583_10001044_pt1 | contig 23469 bp, 9 predicted proteins | sample BioPla2DNA1_FD_26583 | JGI IMG/M metagenome (IMG submission 26583) | reverse complement strand
TCATAATTTACCTCCGATAATTAATTTATTTTACTTTATATTTTAGTGTTTTTATTTGTTTGACTAATTAGACTAAATGTTATGTAGATAAGTTTTTTCTTAATCTATGCTCTTTTCAGCTAATTAATTTATTTTATATTCAGTGTTTTTGTTTATTTAACTTAATTAAACTAAATGTTATGCAGATACGTTTTCTACTTGCTCTACATTCTCTTCAACAACATCTAGCTTCTTTTTTCTTTTTTTCTTCTTTTCCTTCTTAGGAATTACTTCTGCTGCACCACCATAAAACATAGATGTTAACAATGTTAAAACATATGTTTGGATTACTGCATGGAATACGGTAAAAATAATTCCTACAAAAACAGGCACCACAAATGACAGTGCAAGAAATTGATAAACTAATTCTGTCATTAATAAGCCACTAATCATACTTCCAAAAAGACGAAATGACATAGAAAGTGGCAAAGAAAAATCTTTTAGCGCATGTAAAACACCTTTGGGGCCATTTACTTTCATTCCACCTGCAAGAATTGTTCCAAAAGAACATAAAGCTATGGCTATACATGCATTTATATCTACTAAAATAGGTCTTAAACCTATAAGTTCTATCATCGTGCCAAAGAAAACGTAAAGTCCAGCACTGAAAACATAAGCTCCTAAAAACCTATTGCTTGTTGGGCTATTAGAAGAAGCGAGATTTGAAAAGAATGATACAGCTTTTTCTAAAATAACTTGAGCCTTTCCTGGAATTTTCTTCATCCTTGGAATAAAGAATATTCTTAGTATTAAACAAAACAATAAAATTGCTGCTGTTACAATAAGAGCTGAGAAAAAACTTGGATTAACTTTTAAGCCCAAAAAACTCACGTCATCTGGCAAAAGGGCTTTTTTCATTATCTCCCCAAGAGACATTCCATTTTCAGCTGCTAATAAATAAGTCATAAACTTCTCCAATTAATTTTTTGTTAAATTCGTTATATTACTATTGTATATATTATACCCAAACATTACACATGTCTAAATATAATTACAAATTTTTCACGTTTTTTCTATGCTAGCATATTCATTTTTTTATATGCACTCTCATTTAATCCTTGTATTTCAAATTCAATAGAGCCACGAGAGTATTCTTTTTTGCACTTAGCAATTCTTTCACTAGCGGTTGCATCCATTTCTTTTACTTCAGATAAGTCTAAAGTAATTTTATTGACATCTGACATCATTGATGTTGATGAAATATATTGTATTACTTTCTCAATATTGAAAACATATAGTATGCCAGATGCCTTAACTAACATTCTATTATCGCCAACTTCTTGTGTTACATTTAATTTCCTCTTGTAATTAGGAATATTGATTAAAGTAACTGCCACCATGCCGCCTACTACACCCCAAATTAAATTTTTGAATACTGTCAAACCACATGTTATCAGTAAAACAATTGCTTCTTTATATGAATACTTAAGTATCTTAAAGACCAATGGAAAATTACACATCCTTATCGAAACTGAAATTAGTATCGCAGCAAATACTGTAAGTGGGATATATTTAATGACATCCATAAGCGTAAAATACATTATTAGAAGAAATATAGAATGTACAAAACCTGATATAGATGATTTAGCTCCTGCATTAATATTTGCGGAAGTTCTTGCTATTGCACCAGTAGCAGGTAGTCCACCAAAACATGAAGCTGCAATGTTTATAACACCTTGTGCTAGTAGCTCCTGATTGGGATTATGTTTAGTCCCTGTCATGCCATCAGCCACTTTTGCTGAGAGAAGACTTTCTATCGAACCCAAAATGGCTATAATTATAGCGGGAACAATAAGACTTGCAAATTTAACATTTTCATACTCTTCAAATGAGATGAGATAAAACCCTGCCTTAATATCACCATATTTGCTACCTATAGTTTGTACACCTTGATCTCCTGCAGTTTTTACAATAATTAAATTTATCGCAGTACAAGCAATTACAGCTATAATTATAGAGGGAATCTTGCGGTTTATTTTATTTAACACCAGTATTAAAATTAAGCCAAATAGACCAATTAAAAATGTGACATAATTAAACTCATGAATATTTTGAGCATATGAAGTTACTTTTGGAATAAACTCTGATCCTGAAGTATGGATTAAACCAAAAAAGTCTCTTATCTGTCCAGTAATTAGCGTTAACCCTATGCCCGTTGTAAAGCCAGTCACCATAGGATGAGAAATATATTTTATTATCTTCCCAGATTTAGTAATTCCCATAATGAGCATCAAAACACCAGCCATTAAAGTTGCTATTTGCAAACCTAAAAGACCAATATTAGGATTTAATAAATAACCATAAATAATTACTACAAATGATGTAGTTGAACCTCCAACCTGAAACCTACTACCGCCTAAAAATGCCAAGATAATACCAGCCATAATAGAGGTATTTATTCCCATTTGCATACCTTTAGTAGACACACTCTCTGGTACAGTTTGAAGTCCTAAAGCTATAGATAAAGGAAGAGCTACAATGGCGACCATGAGTCCTGCCATTATATCATTGAGGATATATTGTTTTTTGTAGTCTTTATAAAATATGAAGATATCTGGCTTCATAAAAATCCCACCCGCCCTCCTTTTTCATGATTATTAACTATATATGTTATTATCTACTATATTAAACACTAAATTGCATGAAAAAGCAAGAATAATGGCATGTCATACACTACAATTTTACAAAAATCACCTTTTTGTAGCACATCACGCTACAGTTTGATAAAAATAGAAATATTGTAGCGCACTACACTACACTTTTGCAAAAATAGAAATATTGTAGCACAGCATACTACAAAAGATAGATGAAAAAAGCCATTGTATTTATATTGTTTCTCTTTGCAATGATTCCTTGGCTTATCCTTTATAGACTCTAGCCCCTAGATGTTCCATACAAAATGGCGTAATAAATGGCGTAATAAATGGCGTAATAAATGGCGTGGCAAATGGCTCACCATACATGTCACCATACATGTCACCATACATGTCACCATACATGTCACCATACATGTCGCTATACATGTCGCTATACATGTCACTATAAATGTCACTATAAATGTCACTATAAATGTCACTGTAAATGTCACTGTAAATGGCACTGTAAATGGCACTGTAAATGGCACTGTAAATGGCACTGTAAATGGCACTATAAATGGCACTGTAAATGGCACTATAAATGGCACTGTAAATGGCACTCAAAAACTGCCACAGCTAAAAATATGAATAAAAACATCGCATTAAAACTATGCCTTATTTATAAATTTGGGACTTGCAGTAGCCATAAGTGGACAATTAACCAAAAGTGGACTTCTATGTTAAAAGTAGTATATTATATATTGAAAAAGGAAGTTTTTTATGTGCTACTACTTATATGGAACAGTCGAAGGCGATGTAAACGAAAATTTATTTAACAAACTGAATAATATGAAATATTTTAAGTTTAAGCTTGGCACATACTCTAGCTTAGTTAGTTGCATAAAAAAAGGCACCGAAGAATTTAGATTAACTAATGGCATGTGCGATTGTGCGACTGCAATTGGTGGCAAAAATCCTAGTTATGACAATGCTACCTTATATGAAGTCGATGAGGAGATAGAGGAATACGTAGAGTTTATTCAAAGCTTAACTGAATTGAGAAATATAAAAAATCTCTACATTTGCAAAAAATATAATAGAGATAAATTAGAAGGCATTATTGAATTACAAATTGATGATATAGATGATTTAAATCTGTTTTTTGCTAACATTAGACCTAACTTAATATACAAAATTGGACTTTATAAAAAATATTTTTAGCTTTGTAGTTTGTACATACTTTATAAATTCTTCTCTTCTAAATTAAACATCTTGTCCTCTTGTATTACTAATTAATTAAAATGACCTATTTATTTAAAAAATTTTAGGTTACATTTCAAGACTATTTTTGTTTAGTAGGAAATCAAAAATACTCATAACTAGTATGCCGTCTTCATTATACAAGGGAGCCAATGCATCCTTTGTAATAATTATTTTTTTAAAAGCATCTTGAGTCATAAGTAAAGATTTCTTCTCTTGTTCTGCTTTCTTGTCACTAGAAATATGCAAAGCTGATTGAATATAATATCGTTTAGATCCTTGATTGCATACAAAATCAATCTCTCGTTGTTTTCTAATATTTTTATTGTTTTTATCAGTTTCATTTGAAATTACAACACCAACATCAACGTTATATCCCCTTACTTTTAATTCATTAAATATTATGTTTTCCATTGCATGATTTTCTTCAATTTGCCTAAAATTTAATCTAGCATTTCGTAATCCTAAATCAGTAAAATAATATTTCAAAGGAGTGTTTATATATTTTTTTCCTTTTACATCATACCTATATGCACTATCTATTAGAAATGAATCTTCCAAATACTCTAGATATTTTTTTACCGTTGTGGGGCTAATTTTTATATTCTTAACACTTTTAAATGTGTTAGAAAGTTTGTTTGGATTTGTTAAAGACCCAATACTTGAGGAAATAATATTTAATAGCTCTTCCAATTCTACCCTATTCCTAACATTATGCCTGCCCACAATATCAGTTATATAAGTTTCTTCAAATAACTTCTTTAAAAAATTAATTTTTTGGTCCACTGTGGTAAACTGTAATACTAACGGAATGCCCCCATAAAGAACATAATCTCTCCATCCTGAATATTCATTGCCAGGATATACGCTCATAAACTCAGAAAATGTAAGTGGATACATGCGAATCTCATCTCCACGTCCTCTAAATTCAGTAATTATATCTTTGGCAAGAAACTTTGCATTACTGCCAGTTACATAAACATCTACATTTTCCATTCTAAGCAAACTGTTAAGGACCGCTTCAAAATCTCCCAATAACTGCACTTCATCAAGAAGAATATAATGCATTTGGTTATCTTTAATTTGCGACTTTAGATAAGGGAAAAATACTGCGGGATCTCGATATTGTTTATTTTCATATATATCAAATGACATTTCAATAATATGTGTATCTGATATTCGCTCAGATTTTAAATGATCACGAAATAATTTAAACAAAAGATATGATTTTCCGCATCTTCGAATACCTGTAATTACTTTTATCAACCTATTGTGCTTTTTTGATATTAATTTATCCAAATATATATCTCTGCTAATTTCCATAAATAACCTCTCTGTGATAAATTTTTGCGGATTTCCGCATTTTTATCTAATATAATTATGCATCTACTAACCCCTCATTGCAAGTCTAGAAGAAATTTTTGCGGGTTTACGCATTTTTATCTAATACAATTATACATCTACTAACCCCTCATTGCAAGTCTAGAAGAAATTTTTGCGGATTTCCGCATTTTTATACTCTAGACTCTCAATCTGTAAAGTTAAAATAAGATAATCTCTAAAATACAACTACAGTTATTTTGCAATAAACATTAAACTTCAAAAAATAAATATTAAAGTCAAATACACATTTTGCTAATGAGCATGCACTTATTTTTGAACAAACTTTAGACTTAACAAGACTTAACGACATTTGTTTTATTTGTAATACTCCTTAACAACGATAGCTATTTATGATACACTAAAGGTGAAGTTTTTTTAAAACTAACCCTAATTATATGAGGAGGAAAAAATAATTTATGGAAAAAATAAATAAAAATGGATTTGGTATTACTAGATGGGAAAAAGCTGCAGATATTAATGCAAGGTTAAAAAATTTAACCAGCAAACCTATACATAGTATATCGGAAGACTATTTAAAAAATGAAGTTTTGCCTCACTTTGACACAAAGTGTGCTAAATCAAAAGAGATAACTGCTGAGGCAAAACAATATATACCAGGGGGAGTACAACATAATCTAGCTTTTAACTATCCATTCCCAATGTGTATGGTGAAAGCTGAAGGTGCATATCTATATGATATAGATGGCAACAAGTACTATGATTTCTTGCAAGCTGGCGGACCTACTATTTTAGGCTCTAATAATGAAAATGTTAGAAAAGAAGCCATTAAGCTAATCAATGAATGCGGCCCTGTTACTGGATTATTTCATGAGGCAGAATTGCTTATTGCAAAAGAAATTAATAAGCATATGCCATGGGTAGAAAAATTTAGAATGTTAGGTTCTGGTACTGAAGCTGTTATGGGCTCACTTAGAATTGCTAGAATCGCAACTAAAAAGAAGAAAATAATCAAGATGGGCGGAGCATATCATGGCTGGTCAGATCAAATGGTATATGACCTAAAAATAGGTGGAACGAGAAACCTAACTGAATCACACGGTATCCCATCTCACATATTTAGGCATACTCAAGCTGTTAGAAATAATGATATCCAAGCTCTAAAAGGTTTAATGGCAACTAATCAACTTTGTGGCGGAACTGCTGCTGTCATTTTAGAGCCATTTGGACCAGAATCAGGAACAAGACCAGTGGATTTAGACTTTGCAAAACAAGTTAGAGAGCTTTGCGACAAATATGGCGCCTTGCTAATTTTTGATGAAGTTGTAACAGGTTTTAGAGTAGGACTTGGTGGAGCCCAAGGATTTTTCGGAGTTCAACCAGACCTTACAATATTTGGAAAAGTTGTTGCTGGTGGATATCCTGCTGCTGGTGGTATCGGCGGAAAGAAAAAATATGTTGATGCTCTAGCTGGTGGAGTTGCGACAATGATGAAAAAAGCATATGTTGGTGGAACTTTGGCTGCTAACCCCCTATCAGCACTTGCTGGATACCTAACTATTAAAGAAATTGAAAAAACAGATGCTTGTGTTAAAGCAGGTAAAGCTGGCGATAGATTGACAGATGGATTGCAAATATTAATTGATAAATATGAGCTTCCTTTTGTTGCATATAACCAAGGATCAATTTGTCACTTAGAATGTACGGGTGCTATGAGCTTTGATTTCTCATCTAGGTCATTTTTGAAGTCTGCAATTGGCGCTTTAAGAGCAAAACCTGAAATGCTTCGTAGAAAAGTTGCAATGGAACATATGGGTGCAGCTTATATGGCAAATGGAATAGTCACACTTGCAGGAAGCAGACTATATACATCTGCAGCAGATACTGATGAAGTAATCGATGGTGCATTAAATAGATTTGAAGATGTCTTCAAACATGTAGTTTCATATGGCGGAAAAGAAGAATTTTTCAATCACAAATAGAAATTAATATTTAAACAAAACATTTTGAATAGAGCTAGATTGTTTTCTAGCTCTATTTTTATGTGTTATATGACAAAGTTCTATAGGTAGTTTAAATAAAAACAATGCAGTTTCGGTAGCGACTATAATATACAAGACTAAAATAACTATAGTTATGCTGCTTTGATAGCAAATGATGCTTAATAGTGATATTAATAAAATAAAAGACAACACTTCTAAAATGTTATATAATTGTATTGCTTATAAGTTTTATATATTTATATAAAGTAATGTTGCTAACTATTTTTACTGGTTAAATTCCAACAACATTATTATACGAGAAAAATATGGCACAATATGATTTTAGAAAATTAATCATCAAATATGCACTAGAATTAGCAAATGATAAAATGACAAGTCAAGGCAAAGATTTTATCAGCTATAGAATTAATCAAAATACTATGTTTATTACTAAACCTGGAGCCGATTTTGCAAATCTGAAAAACGATGATATCGTAATAGAAATCATCAATAAAGATGCAAAAGATAAAGAAGTTGCTTTGCACTCTAATATTTATGCAACAAAGATTGAAATAAACGCCATAATTCACTCTAATCATGACCTTATAGAAACTGCAGCAAATATGAAAAAGAAAATGAAAGCACCACTAGATGACATGGCTCAAATTGTTGGACCAACACTTAGAGTTGTTCAAAAAAATGAAGTTAAAGATATCATGAAAGCTCTAAAAGGTAGAGACGCCTGTCTTGTTAAAGGCGAAGGTGCCATATCTTTAGGTAGGACAATAGCTGAAGCTCACACCGGTGCAATGGTATTATTTAAAGCTTGCAAATGTCATGCTGAAGGTCAAAAGCTTGGAGGTACAGTTACTATTCCGTTTTTAGAATCTTTCCTTATGCACAAAGTTTACAAGATGAAATATAGTAATGTTAACCAAGAATTAATGATTAAAAAAGAAAAAGAAGAAGCTTTAATTGGACCAAATGATGATACAAGTGGTTTAAATATATAGATATAATAGTAAAATATAGATACTTTAGATATATAAATGCAAATATGAAGGTAAAATATAGATGCTTTTAGGTATACGATGAAATATCTTTGGTTTAGATATATAAATATAAAAGAAAAATGCAGACACTTTTTAAACATATATAATAAAACTGTCTTGCAAATATGAAGGTAAAAATATAGACACTTTTAGATATACAATAAAATATCTTATAAGTATAAGAGGTATATTATGAATGAAATGGATATTAGAAAAAAGATTATTGAAACGGGCTTAAACTTAGTTAAAGATAGATTAGTGCAAGGAACATGGGGAAACATTTCTATGAGAATAGACGATGAATATATGATAGTCACCCCAAGTGGATTAGACTATTCAATTTTAAAACCTGAAGATTTGCCAAAGGTTAGCATTTTAGATACAAAAGAATGGACTGGTCCATATAAACCTACAACTGAAAGAAAAGTTCATGCTGCAATATATAGAAGTAGACCCGATGTTATGGCAGTTATCCATACTCACCCTATGAATGCTTCAGTTTTTGCAAGCTCTAGAAAAAATATCCCATTGTTTAATGATGAGTTAAAATCTTGCCTAAAACATGATGTTATCGTATCAAAATATGCCCTACCAGGAACTAAAAAAATGCAAAAAGTAACAACCCAAGCTCTTGGCGAAAATGATGCTTGCCTACTTGCAAATCATGGAGCTTTCTCCTGCGGAAAAACTATGGAAGATGCCTACAATGTTTTAGCAACAATTGAAAAAGCTTGTGAAGAATATCTAACTAAAAAATAGTCGCTTAACTTAAAGTAATTTGAAAAATTTTAATTAATGTAAAAAAGGAGCTGTTAAGAAACCCCAAAAAATCTTAACAGCACCTTTTTATTGTCAAAACACAAACACATTTAGAGAAGTGCTATTTTGATATTAGCTATTTATATGTTGTAGTTATTTAAACGTTTCTTAACAGCCCCAGTTTTTCAAATGAATATAACGACCTACATGCCCCACACTAACCAAATAAGGACATAGCCTGTGACTACTGCAATTAAAGTAAATGGGACACTAATTTTCATAAACTGCAAGGCTTTAACTTCATGTCCATCTTTTCTTAAAATTCCAAGTGCAGTAATATTTGCTGATGCTCCGATAGGAGTAAGGTTTCCACCAAGTGTTGCACCAGAAATCAAACCAAAATACAATAATGTTGGGTCTACACCCATCAATGCAGCAATTCCAGATACTACTGGCAACATAGTTGCGACATAAGGAATATTGTCAATAAAAGCAGATAGCAAAACGGAAAACCATACCAAAATTGAATAAATTGCAAAAAGATTTCCGCCAGATAAACTAACAAAGAACTCACTTAATCTATCTATAACACCAGCCTCTTTTATCCCAGCAATGACTACAAATAAGCTACCAAGTAATAACAATGTAAAGAAATCTATTTCTTTAACTGTTTCTAATGTTACCTTAACATTTTTTTCAGTTATAGCTTCTTTTATTAATCCAATAAGCAATAAACTGACACAAATAACTCCATTAGTTAAATCAAGTTCTCCTGCCATTATTTTTGCCTTAGCAGGTAAAAATGAAGCAATTATCAAAAGAACAATCATTAATAAAAGCAAAACAGATGGGAAAAAATCTTTTACTTTCGTTTGGTCTTCTAGTGTAATTTTTTGTTTATCTTTTCTAAAAACAAAAAGCAAAAGTAATGTGGCTAATATCGCACTAATTTGAACAACAAAGAAAAGTCCCATCTTCCCCCTATAAATGAAAAAGTCTAAAAATGTCATATTTGCATAACCACCAAGCATAATGGATGTAGTATCCCCTACCAAAGTAGCTGCACCTTGAAGATTTGAAGATATAGCTATAGCAATAATACAATTGACTGGTGATATTTCTAGTTTTTTGCAAATTGTTAAAGCAATAGGAGCAATCATAAGAACAGTTGCAACATTATCTATAAATGCGGAAACTAAACCTGCAAAGAAAGAAAGTGAAACCATTGCCCATTGAACATTTGGGGTTTTATGAATGATTTTTTCAGCAAGAAGGGATGGCATTTCAGACTTGATAAAAAGAGCAACAATGCCCATTGTTCCTCCTATCATCATCAAAACATTCCAGTCAACTGATTCTAATAACTTTTTAATTGGCAATATTCCAATAGCAAGATATAATACTGCGGATACTAAAGCTACATATGCCCTATATTTTGGCAAAGCTAATAGTAAAATATACGTTACAGCAAACAATACAATTGCAATGATAAATTTTGTTGATTCAGCCATTTGTCTCTCCTAAAAATCCTACCCTAAATATTATATACCATATCCAACTTTTTTTACACTACAAAATATTTTTTAAACTACTATATTTGTGAAATGAAATGCTGTCAATTACTCTATTGAAAAAACCACCAAATTTGGTGGTTTTTATTACATGAAACATAAGAAATATAATCTTTTATGGATTAACCCTTAGCACTGTATATAGTTTCATTTGACGGTGACCAAGGCGTAATGAATATTCAAATGTGTAATACATTGCTCTACCTTCTGTGTAAGTTACTATATCACGCCAATTGTTGACTAATTGTGTTCCAAAGTTTGTTGGCGACCACGTTGTTGTACGATATACTGTTGCACTTCTCCAGTCAACTGGATACATATAGTCATAGTCATGTCCAGGCACCTCAATGGTTTGTATTCCCAAAAATCCTCCTGAGGTTGTATATGGATCGATATGGTCTCTCATAGACATCATTGGTAGATACTGTAAGCTAAATGGTGTTCCAGAAGCTATTTCAATTCTTGGATATTGATTGTCTGGGCTCCATCTAATTTGTTCAGATAAACCTTGTTGCACAACTGTTGACTTGTATTTTGCTGCTGGGAATGTTTGAGTCCTATCACCAACAGTCATGACACCTTGATCATCTAAGCCAACATATCTCCATTGTTCTTCTGGTGGTAGCTGAGGAGCTATCATTCCATGACCAAACGATGTTGCAGGGTGATATAGGCCTACCCCTTGAATAAATAGAGAGTTATTAGGAGTTCCTTCACCATTTGTATAGCTAGATGGATCTTCATATGCAGTCAGATAAATCTCACCACCTACAGGATCTTCAGGGCTTGGATATGCTCTTACTGTTGTTGCATCCCAATAAATTATACCTGCATAACCTTGCTCAACTACTGGTGTTGGATCATCTTGGCTTATCGATGGTTGTCTAAATTGTGATGGTGTAGCCTTTTGTGCAGAAATTTGTATTTCTGCATCCAAGCTGTAGATATCTCCTATCACACTTAAGCCTACTGTTTTTGCATCCTCATCATCATCAAAGCTATCTTCTATCACAGAGAATATTCTAGTATTTGTGTCTCCAAGATTGAACGTATATTCAAGTGGTATGGTTCTAGATTGTGAGTATGTGCTTCCTGCAAACACTTGTTTAAACGTCTTTTGTAAAGTAGTGGTTTTGCCAACTTCTAAAGAAATCATGTTATCAACTGTATTCATTAGTAAAACTTTCTCTGGTCTTACATTAAATTCATATTCAATTACTTGGCCACCTCTTCCTCCAAGCTGCAAGTATGCTTTTTGTGTTTCTTGTGTATCAAACCAATTAACCTCATCAAAGCTCCACTTATTAACTCTATTTCTATATGTACCGCCACCTCTAAATCCTGTGAACTCAACTATACCACCGTCAAAAGAGACCCTTAATCCGTCGTTTGATCTTATATCTATTGTAGAAGATGGTGTCAATCTTTCTCCAGGCATTACTTCTGCCATATGTGCTAAATCTCCTCTAACACTAGAAGGTAGTAAAATAACTTCTTCCATAGAGAAGGTTCTAGTAGCTTCTCTAAACAATGTAGGATTAGGTATAGTCCATAGATTTGGGCTATTATGTACTTCAACAGAATGAGTTTGTCCATCTAAATCTAGTCTAAAGGTTGTTCTCATAACTTCTTTATTGTAATGAACTAGCAAGCGATTACCAAAAGATCCTGACCAAATTGAATCTGTAACATCAACAAAGTCTGTTGCCTTTCTTGGATTTGCAAACAAAGCTGCTCTTTTTGATAAGTATTCTTCAGTATTTCCAAAATTCCTTGCTTCAAGTATTGTAGTATTTAATTCTTCTAAGGCATCTTTTGTTCCTACATAAACTCTGTATTCTGTAGGTAGAGGAATTCCACCAAGCTTAATGTATTCATATGGATTCCTTACATAATAACTTTCATTTGTTGTTGCACCAAGCTGATATTCTAGGGCTTGAATATTATTTGAGTGAGCATATGGCATTCCCCAATCCTTGAAATCTTTAGCTGTTTCATTTTCAATAACTTCAAAACCTAAAATGTATGCCTCTTCACAATGTGCATCAAATTTTGCATATTGTTGTCCGCCTTCACCAAGTCCAAATCCTGGAATTTTAATATAAAATCTTGCATCTTTACCTTTATGTGATATGCCTCTTGTTGAATCTAGGGTAAATCTAATTCTCATAGACTCTTCTGCTTCTGAAACAGTAATGTAGTTATTTTCTGTTGTAAATAGATTTGCATAACCTCCCATTGTAAAGGTAATATCATATGCACCTTCCTCAGAGCCACCTGGTACATTTTCTGGAATATTTCCAAAGCGTAAAGTGAAGTATCTTGAAGTAGATGGATCATCTCCACCAAATAAATCTCTTACCACATCAGCAGCGACATCATATGAGTAGTTATATTTATATGGTTTAATTGTAGGTTTAATTGGGATTTCTTCGCCATATTTATCAAGCATTGGATATGGGAATCTACCTGAAATTTGTCTTCCCGTTGTTTCGTCTAAAACAAGCTCGTTGTCTATAGTTATTAAACGACCAAGTTCATCGCGTACTTGTTCTGTATATATCTTGTCTCCATTTTCATCTACAACATAATCTAAATCTGTAGGATGATTATCTTGTAGGTATACTGGTTCATAAAGATTAGTAAAGCCAGTAACAGTTCTATCTAACACCCTTACATTGTATTTTACGCTTTGAGCAAAACGATTATCATTTGCAGCTTGATTTGCATTTGCAGCTATTCTATTTAACTTAACAATTGCAATTGCATTGTTATTTAATTCTGCTCCTTTAACAGAAACTTTGACACCAGCAATATTCCAATCAACCTTCATTTGACTAGCATCAACTGGCGCATTATATGGATTTAATCCATACTTTCCAACTAAATCGCCATCTTGTGCAAATTTTACATTTATAGATTCTTTTGGATAAATTTCATCTGGGTTATATACTCTAAATGGATCAAATACAAAGTGCAATCCTTTTTCCCCATCTTCTTTTGCAAAAGGTGAGTCACTAACAGCAAATAACTTTGATATCTCTCTATTCACGACAACTACAGGAATAATAATTGTTTGATATCCACCAGCTTCATTACCCATCTTTGCAGTAATTCTGCCTGTACCACCCTTGTAGTCTATTTCTTTTGATACTCTACCTGATGGCGACAAGATATGATATGCATGAGTTCTATCATATTCAACAGATGTTGTTGTCCTAAATCCAGATGCAGTCATAATGACAACATTATCTTCCGTAATTACATTAACCTTGTTAGATTCAATGTCTTCAAACATTGGAATTTCCACTCTATATGTTGAATTATGCTCTGTAAATGAAGTTGGTGTATATGTTCTATATTTATAGTCTTCATAACCAGGCTCAGAAATAGCATCTCCATATTTCACTGCATATGGATCGATGAATACAGCATCTTCAATACCTGCAACGTATGTCATATCATAAATTGTTCCAGTGATTGTTAGTAGATACATTGCATCTTTTGCTATAGTATCGCCTTTTCTACCAAAGTTTACAACAGCTCTAATACTTCTTCCTTTATACAAGTCTTGTAGTATTGTAGGTCTTCCAGTATTTGCATCAAAGATTTGATATGAATCTTGAGAGAGTTCAAAGACAATTTCTTTTAGTGAATTATTGCCTAAAATATTTCCTGAAACATCTTCATTGCCATATCTATTGACACGATAAATAATTTCAATTGGGAATGCAAAGGCATCATCAGCAAAATCTTCACTATAACCCTTGACATATGGGTCAATGTTGATGTGATTTGAATATGGAAGCACACTACCATCTCTATATCTTACGAAACGGTCTTGCGTTCTTCTGTTTATAACTTCAATTGGTATGCTAATTGATTGTCTACCAGTTACTCTACCATTTTCTTCTACATAAATTGTAGCAATTGCACTAGAACCATTGCTTTCGTTATACATGCCACCATAAATTGTTAGCTGTGATAAAGCTCTACTTATATCCCAACTTACAAATACTTCACGTCTTGCATTTATTGTCTTTCCTTCTTCTTCACTACCTGCACTTCCTAAGTTTGCTAAAACTTTGCTTGGTAATCCAACAAAACCAACATATGGGTCAACTACTAATTTTTCAATTTGTCCAAGGCTATTTAATCTAACAACTGAATCTTCCGTTAAAGGCTCTGTTTCGCTTATTGAGAGGCTAAATAACTCTGATGGCAATACTTCAACATTGATTAAGAAGTTTTGCTCTAACCCTTGAATTCCTTTGCCTATCGTGGCCCTTAATCTATATGTACCACCAGTCTTATCGTAAACTAAACCAACTTGGCTGACTTCAACTGAAACATTTTCATCTATAGCACCTTGTTTGAATAGAACTTGTACACCAGGATTAAATTCAACAATTTCAATAGCTACAGCTTTTACTGCATCATATGCGCTTAGACCTATTGGATTTGCATCGTATTCATATTCTTCTAGTGTATAACCTGCATTTGCAAGTTCTGATATGTATGCAGGAGTTGTCTTGCCATGACCTCTATAGCCAACATAAATTACTTGGTTTACACTATCTAGATATGAAACTAGAACTTGACCACTTAATTTGAGATATTGTAATGCACTATCTATCTCTGTTATTTCACTTGGCCATTCGTTAAGCGTTAATTGTTCAAGACCATTTACAACATCAAGTATATTGGTATTTTGTTTGATTATTGGATCTGATACATTATATGAGGCATTTCCATATGAAATTGCAATTAAAGTAGCCTTGCCTAAGTCTGCAAACTCGATCTTATCATACAAGCTACCTTTTAGGGTTTGCTCACCATACCAAGTTCTAATTGCCACTGCGATTCTTTCTTGTACAGTAAATTCCATTGGTCTTTCTTGCCTTATAGAAAGAGTATTAGTCGTTGTATCATCTTCATGGATAACTCTTAAAATTCCACCAAAGTCTTCTGTTATGCCAAAGCCTACCATCTTGTTATATACATATTCGTACAAATATGTGTATGGAATATCTGGATAATCAATATCTAATTCTTTGGTAATTTCTGTTTCACTGTCATTAGATTTTACAGCTACACTAACTTTGCCATCAATTGCACCTAAAGCATTATTTATTTGCTCTATTATATTTCCATATGGATTTAGAGACACTTCATTTGTAATGCCACCAAAGCTTACAATTGTTTGTCCGATTTGGAAAATCTTAATTTCTACTGGGTGATATCCAAATAGGCCGCCACCAACTCTTCCTACAACAGTTCTTTCTACATCTTCAAAATGTTTAAATGCATTAATTTCTAGCCATTCTACCGGTAAATCATTATATTCAGTAAGTGGGTTATCTGGATCTGAAGCATTTGGAACTAGACTTTCTACTCTTGCATAATGTGGAAGCTTAATACCATCAAATGCATAGAATGTATTAGATTTAGTGTTATCTGCTACATCAGCAATTGTAAACTCATCAGAATAGTCTTCATCTTTGAAGTATTGCACTGAGGTTATTTCTCTTGATTTCAAGTTAATATATCTAACTGGAATTACTCTTCTATTATTATCACTTACACCAAGTGTAGCATTTCCAATGATTCCCTCAACTTGTGAGTAGAAGCTCTCTTTATCTACACCAAGGTCAAATACTACAGGAACAGCTTCTTCAGTTTCAAATTCATCTTGCAATTTAACGTTAATCAATTTTGGAAGCTCAAAATTAACAGGGTCTTTTATCTTTATTGTTACCTTTGGATCAGCATCATTATTTACTTCAATTGTAAATCCATTAACATCTGATGTTACTGGAGCAATATTTGAATATTCATGATTTGATAAGAAGCCATCATTTGTTAATTGATATTGGATTTCTTGAGACCATATTGGGTTTTCTGCATAACCAACATTTCCAATTCTTACTTTTATACCCACTGTTCTACCGTCTAAGTATATTCCACCTTCTTCAATAAAGTTCCAAGATATAACTTCAAACATATCTCTAGCAATCGTAACATTTAGACCTTTAACTTTTGCCTTGATTCCTGCTTGCTCTAACATGTCATCGATATTACCTTTCATAGCTGGGTCTTTAGTATCTTTTAATCCGATTAAATAATCGATATCTGTAGATTCTGCAAAATATGGATTAATATCTATACTTGGGATTATAAACTTTTCAATCTCGGTCTTTCTCAAGGTTATTCTTACATTTTTGACTACATAATTGCCAAGATTTTGATCAACAAGTAATGCATTTGTATAATAGAATCTTCCAACATATGAAGGTTTAATAAATCTAATATCTTTGTAGTATCTAACATCGTTATATGTAATGTAATCTTCACTTGCCGTTACAAAATCCCATGAAGTTGTATTTGATCCCTCTCTAAAGGTTCTATCACTAATTGCAAAGTAAACTTCTGTTGGAGCAGTGATATTTTCAACCCCATCACTATACATAACAGTTTGAATATTTGATAAGCAAGCTGCACTTTCTGTTGTAGGTGTAGGTTCGCCGCCCAAAGTATATTCACTATATGGATAAACTGTTACATTTTGCAAGTTAACAGGCAATCTTCTATGTATTGTATATTCAACTGGAATATATTGANCATATGGGTCTTCTCCAACCTTTGCTTTTATCGTATACTTCCAAGAAGTTTCTCCTTCTTCAGTCTTGTAATTAAATGAACGTTTTCTAGCATCATCATATTCCCATACAAAGTCAATGCCTTCTTGTGCTGTAACAGTGGTATGAGCAACACCATTTGCCCCAAATCCAATTACTATTTCATTTGGCAAGTTAAAGTCTTGTCCTTGGAATGGATAAATGTGCCTATTTATATAAGGTATCGTATCTAGTAAGTTGTGTGTTACAATCTCTCTTCCTAAAACTCTAATGACAAGTTTAATCGCTTGTACATTTCTTCTTTGATCTAACACATTTAGATATACAACATAGTCTGGATGAGTTGTAGCTCTTGGATTATAGTTGTTTAGTCCACTAACATCAACTGAAGCAACTCTCCATCCTATTGTTTCATACCTATTTGCGCCAGTGCCAGTTGCTATAGTGATATTTTTAATAGACCTCATTTGTGCTACGATGTTGATGTTGTCTAGTGGATTATATTCAATATAGTAAGTAGTTCCACCTTCACCATCATCTTCAGTTTTAAGTACAGAGTCTAATTCTCTATTTGTAAATCTAAATGTAGAAGATACAACATTAGTTACTGGAACGCCTTCTTCTGCCTCAATATTTTCTTCTAAAACAATATGTCTTGAAGATTCACCAAGTGCTGTTACATAGTTTACAAAATCAGCTCTTGTTACATTTTCATATTCAATAACTAGTGCTCCACCGTGCCAATCGTAATATCTATACATTCCAATACAATTTGCTGTTTCACTATTGATTTGATAGAATCTTCCAAATGGAGTAACTTCTAATTCACTATATCTATTTGCTAGCTTAATAGCAGCATTCTTAATCGAGAAGACACCTTCATCAATTTTAAAAGCTGGATGATTTGCCATATCATAATCATAGTTTGACATTACAGCATACATCTTGCCATGGCCTGTCTTATAAATAGATGTTCTTTCCAATCTTGAAATACTTACTATTTCTTCTGCCACTCTTGATTTAATCTTGATTGGCACATTAATTGTAACCTTTCTAGCTTCTATACCCATAGCTGGAATTGATGCACCATCATTTGGTCTAGAAGGATCAAACCAATATGTTAATTTCGCATTAACAGTCTCTCCTTCCCAAGAAATATCTAGATTACTTAAATCCCAATCAAGATGATTGAAAAGATATTCTCTTATTACATAATCTTTTCCAGCAATTTGCATAGGAGTTCCATTTGGTTGTAGATATACTTTCTTAGTTGCATATCTCAACATTTGTGGAAGTGCAGCCTTATATGCATCTAAGTCAAAATCTAATGGATCAATTTCTGGAAGATCAAATACTTTTGTCCTTTCTTCTGCTGGTGTAGTTGTGTCTTCAACCCATGCTTTTGTTTGCTCATTGTATGAATACATAAATGTTGAATTTGGATCAACCATAATTCCATTTTCTATCTCTACAGGAATCTTATCAATTATGTATGAATTTTGAGCTTTTCCATAAATCTTATTTCCTACATAACCTACTAATACTCCTTCTTGAACACCTTCTTCTCTTGGAGTAAAGTTAATCCTGCTGAAATCCCAGAACATATATACACCCTTGCTATCTCTAGAATCTCCTCCGTCTGCAAAAATTACGTCTGCTCTTGAAGGTAAAACATTATGGAAATCTTTTTCTATAAATCCACCAGTTGAAGGATCAACATTATGTCTAACTCCGCCCTCTTCATTTGCCCAAGTTCCGCCAATAGCCGTAAAGTCTAATATATTGTATGGATCATGGAAAATAATTTTCTCTGGTGGTGAAAGTGGTATCGTCAATAAATCCTTTCCATCAACTTCCTCGCCATCTTTAATCTCTTTATTAAGCTCAGCTCTATTCATTGCTCCAGTCTGAGCAACATTTCTTATAGCAAAACCATTGTTATCAATATCAATTTCTAGATAATAGTCATCTTTTGCATTCATTATTGATAATGCTTTAATTTCATCGTTTGATAAAACTCTATACTCATAGTGGCTCAAGGTTTCAGGATCTGTACTTACATTTCCTTCAGCATCTACAGGCCAAAATGCAGTTGTTCCTAATTCATAGTCCTCTTCATCTGCACAGCCATATACATCTCTTACATAAGTTTTTCCTATGACTCTTTCAATTACATTGCCATTAATATCCATAGAATATCTTGTATCTGTAATGATTAAATAAGAGTTTACTGTAGTCTTTTTTATCCACCTTTGAATCATATCTTCAATAGCTTGGAACTTTTCATTGATTGGGTTACCATCAATACCATAAATTACAGTATCTGCTCTCAATTCAGTTGCTACAGGATTAAACTTATCAGTTGGATCAATTTCTAGAACAATGCCATTTGCTGATGGTGCATCTCCGCCTTCATAAGTTTTCTTCTTCAAGGAGTTTGTATAGCTTGCACCATTTATGAATGCAACAATTCTATCAACTAAAGTTCCGTCATTATGATTTAAGAATAGTTTTGCATACACTGACTTATCAACAAAGTCTAATTTTCTTTCATAGCCTTGTTTTAAATTGCCATCATCGTCTAAAATGCTTTCCAAATCAGCAGTCGTAGAATATTCATAATTTACACCATATTCTGGATTTTCATGGTTTTTATAATTATATCCAACTAGATTTGAGCCAACTGGTATAATACCTTCGTTTGAAACTAAATTTTTAACATTAGTTCTAATTTGTCCATCATCAATATGTTCTTTTTCTCTTCTATTTCCAGAATGTCCTGAGCCAGGCTCACCGACGCCTTCTGCCATTGTTGACACCATATCTTCTTTTTGAAGTGGTGAACCTTCTAAATCTCTTTCTTTCATCATTGAGTATGGTGGATTTAGTGGTAGTATATGAGAGATTAATCTAGTTATTTGATCTAAAATATCTTTTAAATACCTATATGCAATCAATTGGACTACGCCCATTAAACTATTAACTGTATCTCCAAATGATAAAGCACCTAAAACACCATTTAACAAGGTAGATACAACAGCACCTGAAATTTGTGGACCTGCTCTATATAAGTCTGATGTATAATCTGCTCTATTTGCAAAAGTATAGTCATATATTTGCATATCTCTAGAATCGTCAAACTGTCCATCAAAACTCATATCTCCAATCTTTGTATCTTTTGTGCCTTCTGGAATTAAAATTAAATCTTTCGTTCCAATTCTTCTATCTGGAAGCATTGCTCCATAACCAAGTAGAGGATATATCATTTCATATATTAAATTGAAAATTGTATCAAATAGACCTGAGCTTAACCATAATTCAATATATGAAACTCTGTCCGAATAATCTTTTGCACCTTTTTCAAAGCCTGATAAGTAGTTACTCCATGGAACAAATACTGGTTTTCCTAATTCATCTAACGTTGCTTTTGTTGTATCAACATCTGGAATAGCTCCAACAGCGGCATTACCACCTTGTTGAATTATCCATTGAACGATTGAACCACCAACACCACCGATTAAATTCCCTATCGCAGTTGCAGCAGCATCAATAGCTTGTCCGCCTGCCCAACCAATTAGCGAATTAACAACACTATCGCCCATAGTCCTTGCCCATTCAGTTGTAGTCATAGGTATTCCATCTGGAGTATAACCTGGGTCTGTTGGGTCTGAACGTAAATATGCTTCATATTCTTCTAAGGTCTCACCCTCATTAATTGGTCTTCCACCCTTTGCATCTAAAGTATCTGCACCCAATCTTAATTTAATTCCTTGAAGCATTCCTTGATTTGCTATTGGATTTTCTTGTGACCAGTGAGCTGCTCTTGGGACTAAAATCAATTCACCTAAATTGTGATTTGAGCTTTCCATTGAGCCTGAAGATAAAACAAATGGAGCAAAGTTATAGTTTTCATAAACTTTAGACCTTACCTTAACAATCATTTCAACACCATATGGTAAGTCTTGTAAGAGAAGTTCTCCAGTTTCAGATATATTAGAACCTACTCCCAAAATTGTATGCGAATATTGATTATTTTGATCAAATCCTAGAGTCTTTTCTTCAGCAAGAACTGCAGTATATTCTGGATCACCCATTCTATCTTTGATTGTTACAGCTGTAGTAAAGTTTCTAATTGTATTGTCAAGCTTATTCTTTCCTATATTATAGAAGTTAAATGCCTCATCACTTTGTCCTTGTAGCCTTTCTTCCTTTACAAGTTGATTAATTCTCAAAGTGCCATCTGCAGATTTTTGTTCGCCATATAATGAATCTGTTTCTCTAATATTCTTGCCTTCTCTTGTAATCCAAATTTCTATATCTTGTGCATCAACAGGCTTTAAGTCTGCTCTCTTGAAACCAAGAATTATCATATTTTGGCTTGGTAAAGCTCTCACTTCAAAAGTAGCTTTATAATGGTGAGAATGTGCAACATATGCAAGACCAGTAAGCTTTTCTTCCACTCTCCAGTCATTTATAGCATTGTTTGCATCAGGCTTAAAGAATGGAATTACTCCCACAGGAACTCCATCTTGATATTCTTGAACAATTAAGTTAAACATTGCTTGCTTCAATGCTTCATATGAATCTAATTGATAGACTACAACTGATGAGTTTTTGTATAGGGTTGAATTGTGTATTTGATTAGATCCTATTAAAGACTCCATATGTGCTTTTGAAAATGCGTAAGTTGCAGTTACAACTTCACTATTTGGATATGAAGTACTATCTACAGTATCTACAAATGTAGATATGAATCCCGCAGCTGAAGTTATATCATCAAATATTGGACTCTCTTCCATTGTCTTAAACATTGCCATAACTTGTCTTGGATCAAATTGATATAGATAATCGTGAACAATTTCTGCAATTGGAGTATCAATGAAGGTTGCAGGATCTACATATTCAAAGTTTACATATTCTCTAGATAAAATAGTGCCATTATGTACAATCTTAATTAGATGCTCTGTATTACCACTTAGTACTACTGTGTTAGTACCTTCATATATTTCGCCATATACTGTTGCTACCTCAATCTCGTTTAGATATACCTTTGCATTAGTGAATCTATTTTGAATTGCACCAACAGGTCTTGCATCTTTTACAGTACCTCTAACTCTTATAGATCCTATTGGGAATTGTACAGGCTCTTCAAGTAAGTGCAGAGTTTCATTAACTTCTTTTACTGGAGCAAATATATTGCTTTCAACTTCAACATTTGGTATTGTTGCACTTTGGTATCCGTCTTTTGAAATCTCAAGTGTTACTAAACCTGTTGCAATATTTACAAATGCAAACTCACCAAATTTATTTGTAGTAGTTTCATAAGTAATTCGCTCACCAGCATCAGCAGGGTCTTTTTTAAACAAGACTTCTGCTTTGACAGTTGCACCCTCAATAACTTCATTTTCACCAGTACCATAGATAGTACCTGTCATTGAGCCATATTTAGTAATATCAATAATTGGTTGATTTGCACTTAGAAGAACTGGCATATATAGTGCCATAATAGTTATTCCACCATCTGTGAAATTATCTACTATCATACCTACTCTTAAAGGATTACCATAGCCAGTTGCATCTCCAATTGCAGTTGCAATCCACTCAGATAGAGGTCGAGCAATAATCGGACCAAGTCCACTAATAAATGGACCTACAGTTGGAATTGCATTCAATGCAGCACTAATAATAGCACCCATAACTCTAGATAAAATTGGGACAAGGTCGATAGTTAAGATTGTAGATAGAGATATCTTTAATTGAGCATTCCTAACAAAAGCTCTAACACCTTGTGGTCTCCAATGAGCTTTATTGTCTGACTTAGTAGCACCTGCAACTTGAGTTAATTGATCGATTCTAATAGATAACTCATTATATCTTTCTCTATATGCATTAATTCTAAGTCTTCTATATGCATGGTTAAATAAGATTGGTTGATATGGTGCTAAAACATTATTTAAAACACCCCTATCTGCAAGCCATCTTAAAAATACATAGAATCCTTCATCTGTAGAAGAGTCGCCACCAAATATCGAACCAGGAGCTGCAAAAGCATTATCATAACTATCTTTAAATGTATGTGTATAGTCAGGATCATCGGCTTTTTTAGCAACTGAATAATATGTAGGACCAGTAGATGCATCTAGTTCAAATGGTGTAAACATTATCTTTCCAACACCACCATATTTTAAGTTTCTCAAGAAATAGTAGTCATTTCTCTTTTCTAAGAATATCTTAAAGTCTTTAAATACTAT
>JGI24709J26583_10001042_pt1 | contig 23485 bp, 27 predicted proteins | sample BioPla2DNA1_FD_26583 | JGI IMG/M metagenome (IMG submission 26583) | reverse complement strand
AAAAATGCGTGACCGGCTACTGAAGCCGGCGATTGATCACCGGCGTTTGGGTCAATTTTTAACCGGCGATTGGGTCAAAAATATTCCGGCGTTGACACAAATGATTTTATACAACATTTGAACTCAAAAGTACCTGATTATATACCTGAAACAAAGAATATATCAACTAAAATAACAACATCAAAACAATTCAGTATTGATAACACTAATGAACATATAGATGCTATACGCAGATTAGACGTTGCTAAAATGAAAGAGTTAATTTGCAATAAATTTGATAAAAAAATGCCTTCAAATGCAGATATATCAAGGGTTAGAGGCATGGGGGAAAAAAGTGGTGACAATAATAAAGATAATATATATCTTACTTATTGTAACCACTTTTTCCCTACACCCTTCAAAGCTAGTAATAAAGCGGATTTGAAGCACTTTATCTACACAAAAATTAGCATAAATGATTTTTTAGATGTACCTGATGGAATGTTTAAATGTGTATTACATAATGACTCTAATCCTTCAGCACATATAATTACATTAAAAGATGGTACACAATTATATAAATGCTTTGGTTGTGGCTTTGTAGGAACAATAACAACATTAGTTGAAGCAATAGCAAGATGTAACAAAGTAGAAGCAGTAGAATTCATACAAAATGTGTATGATATTGAATTAGTTGAAACAGAAAACCAAAAGAGAATTAAAGAAATGCTAAAAGAAAATATAGAATATATAATGTCAAGCCAATTTGAACAGGAATATCCAGAAATTTATAAGATAATAAATAGATATATTCCAGAATTAGTATGTTTGCATGAAATAGCAATTCAAAATGTTACAGATGATGACTTAATACAGGATAATCAAGCAATATTTTTTACAAGTATAAGATATATTGCAAACTATTTAAAATATAGTAATCTTAAAAGAATATCAGACAGGGTTAATTTATTCACCTTTTTAGGTATGATAGAAAAATTAAGTAAAGAAAATATTCCAGAGAAATATTTACAGAAAGCAGAAGAATATAAAAAAGACAAATATATTACATCTTATTATAGTATTCCTTCTTATTGTTTTGACAAAATGCAAAATATTAACACTAAAGCCAAACTATACGAAGAAAAAAATATGACTATGACAGGATTTAGCAGGGAAATGCTTATTAGAAGTTTAAACCAAAATGAAGCTGATAAAGTATATGTACAGCAGAAAGACGAAAAACTATCTAAAGCAAGTCAACAATTCGCAGAAAAAGCGACAAAGATAATATTTCAACTGATACAGGCACAAGGGTATTGCACAGAAGAACAGATTATAAGGCAAATAAGAGGGAAAAAAGAAGAAAAGAAAATAAAATTAAAAAGATGTTTACAGGAAATACTTGAAAGTTACAACCTAAAACGTGTTAGAGCAAATAAAAAACTAAAAGAACAATATGGGATAACCACAAAAGGTTATCCTTTTTTAATTATCAAAAATAATTAAAGAGGGTGCATTTATAATGTCTAAAGATTTAGAAACTATCAATAAGAGTTTAGATGATATTTACCAAAAATTATTAGAATTATGTAAAATGATGGGCATAGACATTAAAGAGTTAGAAAAGAAGGTAGATGAACGATATGCAAAAGCAGTGTAATCAAATTATAGAACAATTAAAGCAGGAGATACATAAAAGGCAAGAAAAACTTTCACAAAATGCAAGGAGGAATGAAGCATGGCAAGGCAAATATCGTTGTTGAATCAAGCATTGAAACAATATTGGAAAAACACGACTAACTATCCCAAGTATGCTTATTTTATGTGGAGAAACAAACTTGCAAATTCAAATAGAAATTTTGCTGATTTTACAGAGCAGGATATTATTGAAAAATATTGTAAAGGCAGTATGAAAAAATACGGTAACCTGAAGCAGTGGGAAAATACAGAGGAATATGCAGAGTTAATGAATTTATTATTGCTTGAAAAATCCAATAAAGATTTTGTAGAGATATATAACGTAGTATCAGAGAAAGCCAAACAAGGTGATGATAAGGCAGTTAAAACATTTTTAGCACTCCAAAGTGAACTTAAAAAATCAATTAAAAATAAAAAATCTAAAAAAGCAGAGCAGGAAGCAATAGAAGAAGATGATGATTTGATACTTGAATAGAACACTTGTACGCTTTTTATTTTTAATTTTAAGACGTTTTTTATTGGCAGGTAATATAAAATCATTACCTGCTTTTATTATGCCTTTAAAACTAATTTTAAGCAAAAATAGGACTATATAACAAAGAAGGTGATACAGTGCCAAAATTAACGACAGAAGAAAAACTAAGAAGAATAAATGCTGATCCTGCACTTTGGTTGAAAAACTTTGTCAAGATAGATTGCAACGGGGAATTAGTACCTTTCGTAGTAAATCCAGAGCAACAGGATTTTTTGAATAATATGAGCAGATATAACTGTACGCTAAAATCAAGGCAACTTGGTTTCAGCACCTTATCTTTAGGGCTTATGCTTTATTATGCCTTTCAATTGCCGAATTCTAATTATCTAATGCTAGCACAAAGCGAAGATGCAACGCAGAACTTATTTACTCGATTAAAGCTAATGTACGAAAGTATCCCTGATAAATACCGAATTGGTTTCCGCAAAAATAATGAGATGGAATTACTTTTGGAGAATAATTCCCGAATAGCAGTAAAAACAGCAAGCAAAATGAAAGCCGAAAGTGCAGGAAGAAGTTATTCACTGACAATGATACATTTATCAGAGTTTGCTTTTTATGACGAAAAATTCCAAGAAAAAGGATTATTAGCGTTAGAAAATGCTTTGATAAAAAATAAAAACGCAAAGATAATAATTGAATCCACAGCAAATGGACTAAATTATTTCTATTATCTTTTCAAAGATGCAATATCAGGAAATTCAAAATATAAGGCATTTTTCTATAATTGGCTAGGTGAAGGTGCTAAAAAGCAATTCAAGTATGAATACGAATTGGCTAAAAATTGGTATAAAAAGGGAAGTTTGATAAAACATCTTTATGATGATGAAATGAATGATACAGAAAAGAAATTATATGGATTAGGTGCTACAAAGGTTCAATTAATTTGGAGAAGGTGGAAGTTACAAGACATTACAGAAGAACAATTCAGGCAAGAGTATCCCGCAACATGGCAGGAAGCATTTGTTAGTACACAGGAAAGCGTATTTGACCAAAAACAAATTAGCGATAGATTATTATTTATACCAGAGCCACTAAAAGCAAAGGAAATAAAAGATTTACCAGATATTCTATATCCATATCTAAACAAAAGTTTATTCATTTATAAATTGCCAAAACCTAAAGAAATGTATTTTGCAGGTGTAGATACTGCTTCAGGACTTTCAAAAGATGGCGACTTGTCCGCTATGTCAATATTGGATTCAAGCGGTGAACAGGTTGCTGTATTTTATCAATCAGGAATACCAGTATATAAATTTGCTCATATAGTCAATGAATTAGGTACTTACTTTAATTATGCTTGCTTAATGATAGAGCGTAATTCATTTGGATTAGACCTTGTCAATCGTTTAAAACGGGAAATAGGATATTTAAACCTGAACAAAACTAAAAAGTGGGATAGAACAACAGGAAGGAAAATATTGGAAATTGGTTGGAATACCGATAATGTAAACAAGTCAAAGTTAATTCAGGATTTCAAGGAAGCATTTGAGGAAGGAATTATACTTATCAACGATAGAGAAACATTACAGCAAATGCAAATTTATATGGAGAAAGACGGAAAACTAGGTAATGTCAGAGGAAAAAATAACTTTGATGATTTGGTTATAGCAACAGCATTAGCAGTACAATCATTGAAGCTAGGCAGGTATTATGTTTAGCACAATCCCAAAATGGGAAGATGGACTAAACGAAACTTAAATCGTCGAATTTGACGGATAGATATAGGAGGTTTAGTTATGGTTGAAGTAATTCAATTTTTTGACGACGTGGACACACTAGAAAAAATTAGCGAATTCGTAAATGATGAAATAAGGATAGATTATAAAGACCCGAAAAAGCCAATTTTAAAGATAAAAACTAAAAAAGGAACAATTACAGCAAATATAGGGGATTATATCGTAAAACAACATAATGAATTTCATATACGGAGGTTTCTATGATAGTACCAAAAAGCAAAATAAAAAAAGAAGAATTAATTTACCCGATAAAATTCTATCTAAAAAGCAAAGTATTAAGCAAAGAAATAATAGTCCATGTAGATGAAAGCCAGTGTATGGACTTCATGGACTGGCTTAATCGTAACAAATACGCAGAAAATATACAATCATGGGATTTCTTTGTATTTGATGATATTAAAACTAAAGAAAATATGGTAATTATGCGGAATGAGATACAAGCGTTTAAAATGCCTAGAGTGCAGGAAATAGACGCAGATAATTACAGTATTACTCTACAGGTAGGAGGGTTTTAATTATGACGTTGAGGGAATATATTAAAAAATACTATGATAATTCGCCAGTATGGTTTCAAGATGAAGTAACTAAACAATGGCATTTTGAAAGAATACAGAATATACTTGACCTAAAAGAATATCTTTCAGGAAAACACGCTATATTAAATAGACCTAATGAACAATACAACGGTAAACCATACAAGACAAGGAAAATTGTATTACAGTTGGCAAAAACCTTGCTTAATTTTGAAACATCATTTCTTTTGAAAAATCCTGTAACACTTACATCAGAAGATAAACAAACACTGGAAACATTTAAGGATGTGTACGAAAAAGCAAGGTATAATTCTATTGACTTTAAAATCTTAGATAAAATGGTTAAATATGGTGAAGTGTACGAATATGTTTATATAGATTCTAATAATAACATAACAAGTAGAATTATACCAGCAGAAGATTCATACCCTGTATTCGATGAAACAGGGAATATGATTGCATTTATCGAATTTTACCTTGTAGATGGAATATCCTATTATATTGTTTATACTGAAAATGAAGTTATAAAATATACAGATGATTCAGGAGAATTACATATTACAGGAAAATATAAAAATATATCAGGATTGCCAATTCAATATAAAACCATAAATGAATTAGATTCTTGCAAGGGAAGAAGTAGTTTAGAGGATTATATAAGCATAATAGATAGTTTAGAAGATTTAATATCAAAATATCATGACGGATTATATAAATATATTGCAGGTATACCAGTACTAAAAGGAACAGGATTAACAACAAAAGATGGTAAAGGTACTATAGACCCTAATGCAGTAGGTTTCCTATTACAAATAGATGACACCGCAGATTTTAATATCATTCAAAATAAAATGGATAGTGCAAGTTTTAAAGCATTATATGAAATACTAATGACACAATTACTTAACATAAGTCAAACACCAGCAATAGCTATGAACGCAGTAGAGATTAGTAATCTATCGGAAACAAGTATTAGAATGATGTATAGTTTAGCCAGTGTAAAAGCAAGATTAAATGAAGATAGTTTACTTGATGGATTTATACAGAGATGGGATAAAATAAGAAAGTTATTACAACTAAAAGGTATAGAAACAACAGGTGATATATCTTGTACCTTTGAATATGATATTCCACAAAATGCTAAGGAAACAATTGAAAATATTACAGCACTAAAACAAAATGGACTGATTTCATTGGAGACAGCATTAAGTAGGACACCATATATTTACGATGTATCAACAGAAATGCAGAAAATCAAAAGTGAAACTATAAGCAGTAGTGCTGTAAATGAATAATATTTTATGTTGTGTATAAATATTCATAAAAATGTATAAATATTCAATAGTATAATGTGAAATATGCGAAAATAAAAGGGATTGGGTGGAACATGAAAGTATTGATATAATTCATATTGGAATAGTAGGGATTAGTTCGCCCAATCCCGCCTTGTTATCTATTCATGTACTAAAATTAATACAATCCTTTAGTTAACTAAAGTGTTTTGATTATACAAAACTAACACAATCAAAGGTGTAATATTCTTTCATAGGAGAATATTATACAAAATACACATTTTGTATAATTTCAATTATTTCCAGTGGTCAAATGTAGTAATATCAATGCTTTCAGGGATTATATTGAGATAAATACATAAGGGAAAAATGCTATTTAGATATAACAATTTTTAACTTGTTGTAGTTTAATCCAATTGAAATAAACCTTGAAATGCAGTAATAGCAAGGATTTCAAGGAAAATTAGTATTCATTACATAATATAGATTATATAAGCAGTTGATACCCCCTTTTTGGTTTTTGTCGCAATAGCAAACCACTTTCTCACTGCTTAAAAAATTTTTGAAAAATGGCTTACAATTACCAAAATGTGCAATATAATAAAATTATAATGTTAATAGGAGGGTGTTTGAATGATTTTTGTAGAAAAATATAATGGTTATATTACAGTTAAATGTGAAAAATGTGGTACAAACATAAAAAAACACAGTTGTTATTGTAAACAATATGGAGATGAATATCACTTTAATCCACCTATAACATGTAGCAGTTGTGGTAATACAGAGAGTATTGCATATAAAAAAGGTATCGCTAACACTTCATATTCTTATAGTACAGATAATGATACTATAAGATGTCCGAGATGTGGTTCAACTCAAATAACGGCAGGAAACAAGGGTTTTGGATTAGGTAAAGCAGCAGCAGGAGGTTTATTACTAGGCCCAGTTGGTTTGTTAGGAGGATTAATTGGTAGTAAAAAAGTTATGGTTACTTGTTTAAAGTGTGGAAAGAAATGGGAAGCAGGGAAAAGCTATTAATTTAAATATGTGTGCTTATCTAAAATACATATGTGAGGTGTAGGGTATGGATATAATTGAAAAATGCCAATTAATAACAAGTAATGCTTTGGTAAGTAATATGGGTTTAGGTAGTAATGATGAAATTGATTTAGAAATTTACAATGAAATTAAGGATGAAATAACTAAAAAACTTGAAAGTATAGTTAATCCTATTATTCAAGATTACAAAAATATTAAAAAGAAATGGTTTTATCAAAATTATCGGATTGAAAGTGAAATAATAGAGAATGTAAATTTACTAAATGATTCGTTAAATGTCCATAATAAAATTTATTCTTATCTTAAAGCATTGGAGGATGTTAATAAAAAAATTAATGAAATTACTTCTAAAAAAGAATAGTATCTAAAATTAGATACAAGTAAATTTATAAAAAACCCTTCAAATTTATACTTGAAGGGTTTTTTATACCCTAATATAGCTTGTAGAATTATTCTACAAGCTCACACAAAATAAACATACAGGAGGTTTTAGTATGACTTATTTAGATAGAATAAAACTTGAATTACAGGATATATCATTCAATGATGCCGAATTAACTATACTTGCACAGGAAAACAGTATTATTGATCCTAGTGCAGAATATGACCCTACATCAAACACAGCTAAAAGAGCAATATATTCGACTGTATTAAGTGTACTTGAAGCAATTGCTAATAATCCTAATCTTATGAAGAACTACAAAAATGAAGATATATCCATTATGGACTTTGCAGAGAGCATACAAAATAGAATATCTCAACTTGAACGGAAAATAAGATTATTGCCTAGTGATGATATATCCGATAATATAGCTGATGGTGCTAGTTGGACATATATGTTTAGGGAGTAGCAAAATTTTTGTACTCCTTTTTAGGTATCCGCTTTTTGTGGATACCTTTTTTATTTTTATTAATTCCTTTTAAAAACTAATAAACACAGGAGGAAACGATATGCAGATCAGAACAGATATAAAACAAGCGAACAAAATTAAAGAACTGATTAAAAAAGAATGTGCTAATTATATGAATGGTAATTGTATTCTTTTAGATACTACTTGCCCACAAATGGGATGTATATATTCTGTACTTTGCAAGTATTTTATTAATTCTGTATTACCTTTGGACAAAGAACTATATAAAGAACTGCTTCCAGACGCAGAAGAAACAAGCGGATTATATAATAAACAATGTAAAATATGCAATAAGCAATTCACATCAGATAAAAAAAATGAGCAATACTGCCCGAAATGTAAGGACAAAGTTAAAAAGGAAAAAACAAAATTAAGAGTACAGAAACATAGGAATAAATGTAACGCTTTTTAAAAAATAAAATCCGCTTATATCAAGGGTTTCAGGGTTTACGATATAGGGGGGTAATATATTTATATTACTTCCCTTATATTTTAACTTTTAAAATGTCCTAAAAAATACCTTCTAGCATAGATATATCAATCATTTCAAGCATTTTTATGTCACGCTTTTTAATTTTCATATATAAAAAATGAATGGAGTGATATATTTGAACATTTTTAATTTTCCTAGTAATGATTATCTTTACCTGCTATCTATGGCAGGAGATGATATATATATAAATAACGGTACAATACCAAAAAAAGCACTTATAAATAACCTTCCAGTTAATCGGCAAGCAGATATTCGGACTATAGCAACAAAAGAAGAAATTAAAAGAGGCGATTTAGTCAATTGGGATAACGAATATTGGCTTATTATTAGCGAAATTGGACATAAAAGGTATTCTTATTATAAAGGGATAATCCAGAAATGTAATTATAACATAAAATTCAATTTTGAAGGTACAATAAAGCAATTTCCTGCTATAGTTGATTCAAGGGTTTTTGACGTTGAAACAAACCAATACTTGTCAATTCCTGCTGGAAAAATAGTAGTTACCATGCAAAGTAATGTTGATAGTGAAAATATCAATATAGGACAGCGTTTTATAAAGATGAAACAAGCATGGAAGGTTACAGGAATTGATAGGACTAAAAACGGTTTATTAATGCTTTACTGCGATTTAGATACAATTACTGCAAGTGATGATGTTGTAAATGAAGTAGCAAATGCAGGAGATTATGTTTATACTTTAGAGATTACCAACGGTGAAATAGCAAGTATACAGGAAAATAATACTTTACAGCTAACAACACAAGTTAAATTAAATGGAAATGTAGTTACAGATAAAACAATTTCCTTTAGTTGCGATAATCCTTCTATAGCTTCAGTTGATGAAAACGGATTGGTTACAGCTATATCAACAGGAGAATGTATTATTACCGCTTCTTTGACGGATAATCCGAATATATATGATACTATATCTATTATTGTTACTGCTTTATCACAACATAATTATGCAGTTACCATTTCGGGCAATACTCAAATAACAAAGAACTATACTTCAACATATACAGCGACATTTACTGATAATGGAGTACCTATTACCCAAGAATCATTTTTCTATATCACAGCAGATGATGGAGTATCTACAACAACACTAGCAACAATACAAAGTCAAGACCCTGTTGCTAATACCTGTGTGGTAAAAGCTGGAAGTACATTAGGATATGTAAAGTTGTGGTGTAAGAATACAGCAGGTACTATTGTATCTGAACCTTTCAGAATCCAAATAAAGAATATTTTCTAAGATAAGTCAAATTTGATGCAGGGGTATGTTGTGTAGTGCGACATACCCTTTTTATGCATTATGGACAAAGTAACCTAAATATACTGTATTAGAATTTATAGGGGGGAATTGTATGAGGATAGAAGAACCAAAAAAAGTAAAAGGATTTAAGATTGTACATACTATTCCAGATATGACCGAAGAAGAAAGGGAACAGAAGAAGAAAGAGATTTTATTAAAACTATATAATTATTTTACATATAACAAAAAACACTCAACACAAAAGTAAAAATATGATAATGTATAACTAAAATACATTATCAGGAGGTAACGAAAGATGATAGCGATATACGCAAGACAGAGTGTTGATAAAAAAGACAGCATTTCCATTGAAAGTCAAATTGATTTTTGTAAAAAAGAATTTGAAGAAGGACAAGCATATAAAACATACATAGATAAAGGTTTTAGTGGAAAAGACACAAATAGACCTGCTTTTGAAAATATGATGAATGATATTAGAGCAGGGCAAATTAAAAAAGTAGTAGTGTATAAATTAGATAGAATAAGTAGAAGTACATTAGATTTTGCCAATATTATCAATGTATTTAAAAAGCATGACGTTGAATTCATTTCTAGTACAGAAAAATTTGATACTTCTACACCTATTGGAAAAGCTATGCTTAATATTATAATGGTTTTTGCAGAGTTGGAAAGAGAAACTATACAGAAAAGAATTAAAGATAATTATTATGCAAGAGGAAAAAAAGGATTTTTTACAGGTGGCAGAGTACCTTTTGGTTTTAACAAAGTAGAAACTAAAGTTGACGGAAAGAAAACTTCTATGTTTGAACCTAATCCTGAACAAATGCCTTATCTAATAGAGATGTATGAAATGTATGCTAATACAAATACATCTTTAGGAAAGATAAGCGATTATCTCAATGAAAAGAACGTACCTGCCCCTGATGGTGGAAAGTGGGATTCAAATAAAGTTAGCAGAATTTTACATAATCCTGTATATGTTAGAGCAGATGCCGATGTTTATCAATACTACAAAAATAAAGGTTGTATCATTAGCAATGATATATCAGATTTTATTGGTACTAATGGTTGCTATTTGTTTGGAAAAAGAGAAGCCAACGAAAGGAAATATACTAAAGTTGAAAATCACGTTTTAGCTTTGGCTTTACATGAAGGAATTATAGATTCTCACACATGGTTATTATGTCAATACAAGTTAGATAGCAACAAGCAAATTAAAAATGATGGTAAGGGTAAACATACATGGCTTACAGGTGTTGCAAAATGTGGATATTGTAAGTATGCAGTTAGTGTTATAAAATCAAGCACAGGAAACTATAAGTATTTCAATTGCAGAGGTAAAACGAATCTCAAGGTATGTAAAGGACACTCAAGACCTATTTTAGTTGATGAAATTGAAAATATTGTAAAAGAACACCTTTTTGAAAAAATAAATCAGCTAAGGAATACTAGTATTGATACGCAGGTTGAGGAAGATAGAAACATAAATAAAATAAAAATACAGCTTATAGAACTAGATAAGCAAATTGAAAATCTTATAAATAAGATTGCGGAAGCAAACGAAGTAACTATGAAGTATATTAATGAAAGATTGGCAAAGTTAGATAAGGAAAAAACTGCCTTGCTTGAAGAATTACAAAAATTAACAATTGAAAATAGTAAAGTCATATCCATGAATGAGATTTTTGAAAAAGTTGATAATTGGGAAAATCTATCTCTCGAAGAAAAAAAGGAAGTATGCAGTAACCTAATTAACAAAGTATATATAACAGATGATGAAATCAATATAGAATGGAAAATCTAACTATTTTACTTTTATATCTAAACTTGATTCATTAGATTGGAAAAGCCTTACGGCGGAACAAGTAAAGACTAATATTCTGGAAAACGTAAACGAAGGGAGTATTATTCTCCAACATTCTTCAGGTAGTGAAGAGGAGAATTTAACAGGTACCGTCGAGGCTTTGGAGGATGTAATTAAGACATTAAAGAAGGAAAAATATGAATTTGTAACTGTAGATGAGTTATTGGATCTTGAGTATAAAAAATAATATGGCAGGGGGACGTTTCATTTGCCACATTTTGAGATAATGGGGACTTACCATAATAGTATGATTTCTACTTAGCGGTAAGTCCCATTTCTTTATAGAAATGTGGCAAATGAAACGTCCCCCTGCCATATCGTCCCCCTGCCACGCGCGTCCCCTCTGCGATAAAAGTTGGTTTTGTCCTCACGCTACAGAACCGCTTATTGCTTTGTTTCACAGGGTTATGGTAAAATAAATTTGTTTGGAAAAGAGAAGTTTAGCTAGGGGAGAATGTTTATGTATATTAGTACGAGAGATAATTATCCGGCAGTTTCGGCGGCGGAGGCTATTAAATTAGGGATGGTACCTACCGGTGGGCTTTTTGTTCCGCAAGATATTCCGGTTTTGACCCAAGATGAGCTTAATTTATTGGTGGGGAAAACTTATCAGGAGGTTGCGGCAAAAATTCTGGCTTTATATTTAGATGATTATACATCTGGTGAGATTGCCGGATGTATTTATAATGCCTATAAAGGGAATTTTGCTCATAAAGAGATAACTCCTTTACATCAACTTACAGACAGCACATATATTTTGGAACTTTGGCACGGACCTACGGCTGCCTTTAAGGATATGGCGTTACAGTTGATGCCTCATCTCCTATCACTGGCGTTGCAAAAACTGAAGGTGAAGGAGGAGATGGTTATTTTAGTGGCTACCTCCGGTGATACGGGGAAGGCTGCTCTGGAAGGCTTTAAAGATGTTCCCGGACTCAGAATAATTTGTTTTTATCCGTACAAAGGTGTAAGTCAGATTCAAGAAAGACAGATGGTTACTACTGAAGGTGAAAATACCTATGTGGTTGGTGTAGAGGGGAATTTTGATGATTGTCAGAATGCCGTAAAAGCACTTTTTGCGGATGAGGCTTTCCGTTCTTTTCTGGCGGAACAGGGTTTTGCTTTATCTTCTGCCAATTCCATTAATTGGGGTAGACTTTTACCGCAAATTGTATACTATGTTTTCGCCTATATAAATTTAATTAAGGAAGGAAGAATTAAGTTAGGCGAAAAAATTAACTTTGTGGTGCCGACCGGTAATTTCGGTAATATTCTGGCGGCCTGGTATGCAGGAAGAATGGGATTGCCTATTCATAAATTAATCTGTGCCTCTAATGAGAATAAGGTGCTTACGGATTTTTTCCGTTCGGGTGTTTATGAAAAGAACAGACCGTTTAAACAGACGATTAGCCCGTCCATGGATATTCTCATTTCCAGTAATTTGGAAAGGTTTCTCTTTGAAATGAATGGAAGGGACGCTGTCTCCATTACTACTTGGATGAAAGATTTGCAGGAGATAGGACACTTTGCGGTTGGAGAAACCGTACAAAAAGCTATAAATGAAATTTTATGGGCAGGGTTTGCCACCGAAGAACAAACACTGGCGACGATTAAAGAAATATTTACAAAATATGGGTACACGCTGGATACGCATACTGCTGTAGGTATGAAAGTTTATGAGCAGTATGTGGCTGAAACAGGTGATGAAACTGTAACAGTATTAGATTCTACAGCTAGTCCCTTTAAATTTACGGCCAGTGTATTGGAGGCTCTTACCGGTTCGCAGCTGACTTTGAGGGACAGTTTGAATGACAGAAATGGTACAACGGAAGAATTTGCGCTACTTAAAGAATTAAGCCGGAAGATAGATATGCCTATCCATCCGGCTCTACAAGATTTGGAGAAAAAACCGATCTTACATCAGCGAGTTTGTCCTAAGGGAAAAATTAAGCAGGAAGTATGTAACATTTTGAAGTTGGAGCTTTGATTATTCGGCAGTGATTAAATCAACGACTCTGCTTTTGCCGTTTAGAACTGAGATTTGTGCATAAACTACTCCTTGCCTGATTTTTGCTTCAATTTCTCTACTTTTTCTCTCCGGGACAAAAAATTGCTCAATTCCCCATTCTACATGGATGCTACCTAAAATAGCTAAGGTCTGGGTCATACTGCGTTTGGCTACGGGATAACGCTGTATTAATATTTGTGCTGTTTCCGGAGTAATGATTCCTTCTGTCTGCAAAGATTTATTTCTTTTTGCAGATGAAAGGACATTTTATTACCTCCTGATAATACTATCATTATTGTTAATTATATTAACTAATGTAGAATAAAGCAAAAATTTTTTCAACTTATTACTAGGATATTAGTTCATTTTTTTTGAAGTTATGGGGTGAAGTAGGAACATTTTACTAAATGTTACGTCTACTTTATGGAAGGAGGTGTAATATTTGGCACCATTGATTGAAATTAAAGGATTGACGAAGAAGTACCGTTTAGGCCAGGAAATCATTACGGCTTTAGATAATGTAAATTTAACAATAGCTGAAGGTGAATTTTTATGTATTCTGGGAACATCCGGTTCGGGGAAGTCTACTCTGTTACATATTATGGCGGGATTAGAACGACCAACAAAAGGTGAAATTTTAATTAGAGGTGTATCGATTACTAAAATGAAGGAGCGCAATATGGCGTCTTTTCGCCGCAAGCATATGGGTTTTATTTTTCAATCATATAATCTTCTGCCCTCTTCGACAGCCTTAGAAAATGTAGCTTTACCTTTAGTTTTTGATCGTGTAAAGAAAAAAGAACGAATAAAACGTTCTCGAGAGTTGTTAATCCAGATGGGTTTAAAAGATCGATTAAAGAATAAACCAACTGAGATGAGTGGGGGTCAACAACAGAGGGTGAGTATTGCCAGAGCTTTGGTTAATAATCCAAAAATTCTTTTTGCTGATGAACCTACGGGGAATTTGGATAGTAAAACAACCAAAGAAATTATGGACATCTTGAGTGAAAAAGTTAGGAAAGCAGGAGTAACCTTAATTATGGTTACTCACGATTTAGATCTTGCCGCCTATGCCGATCGGGCTATAAGTATGGTTGACGGTAGGATTACGAATATAGTACAAAATAGAGAAGTTGTATAGGGAGGAAAGAGATGATTAATAAATTTAAATGGCGGTGGATAATAATAATTGCAGTTTTCTTTTGTGGGGTTTTCATGGTAAGTCCTTTGCAAGCAGAATTAGTTGATATTAATACTAGTCCTGTAATTATATTAGAAAAGGTGAATATGGAACAAGCCGTTGCGGGTAGCGAATTTGTCTTAACCTTGAATGTACGAAATATTAGTAAATATCCTGGGTTTAATTTGAATTTGGATTACAAAGTAAAGGATAGTAAGGATGATAATCCCAAGTTTCCTTTTATTTTGCAGTCTAATCAGAGTACTGTAATTGACGAATTAAAAGGCATGGAAAACAGAACGATGAACTTGACCTTTGCTGTTGATCCGGAAGCTCAGAATAAAGATTACGAATTAATTATTAGTTTGTCGGGTGTAGATGCTACCTTTAATAAGAAAGCAAATGCTGTGACGACAATTACTGTTCCGGTGAGTTATGATCTCACCAAACCTATTGTGATTGCGAAATCTATTGCTCTTAAACCGGAAGTACCTGGGGAAGGGGAAGAGTTTACTGCTGAATTAGAAATAGCTAATTTAAGCAAGACTACAGAAGCCCGTAATGTAATGGTTCATTTAGAGGGAGCAGACAATTTTGAAGTTTTGGACATCTCTAACAGGAGAAACCTTACCAAACTTGCCAAAGGAGACACAGCGACTCTTACTTATACGTTAAAGGCTAAGGATAAGAGAAAAGATAACACGGCTAAGTTAAAAATAGCTTTTGATTATTCAGGAAATGAGACGGAGAGTATAGAGGAAATAATCAATCTTCCTTTGCCGGAAAGAAAAGTGGAAAAGGGTGAGACGCCGTGGGTTATTGTTAACAAATATACCTTATCTGCGGAAAGAGTATTGGCAGGAAATACGGTTACTTTGAGCTTATTTATTGAGAATACTAACCAGAGAGAGGTTAATAATGTCAAAATATCTTTAGGTGTCATAGAGATTGAAAGTTCATCAGGGAATACCACTACAGGGGGTACAGTTTTTTCTCCGGTAAATAGTAGTAACAGTTTTTATGTGGAAAGTATCCCCGGTAAAACAGTGATTAGGAAAGACATTGATTTATATGTAGATCCTAATGCAGCTGCTAAAACGTACATAGTGCCTATAGATATAAAATATGAAGATAAAGACGGAGAAACATTATCTTGTGAAGAACAAGTCAATATACCGGTGACTCAGGAATGTAAGCTGGAAATTCTTTCAACAGAAGTGCCTACGGAAGGTTTTATTGGACAGCCGATTCCTGTTGCCGCTGAATTTGTTAATGTGGGGAAAGTGGTCTTGGGTAATTTTATGGTGACATTAGAGGGTGATTTCCATAAAGAAAACACCACATATTATGTTGGTAATCTGGATATCGGAATCAGTGATTATTATCAAGGCACGATTATTCCTGAAACTGAAGGGCAAATAGAAGGGAAGCTGGTTTTTACATATATTGATAATAATAACAAGGATGTCCGTGTGGAAGAACCTTTTTCTATAGAGATTATGCCGCAGTCCAGACCAATGCCCGGGGAGGGAGAAATGATCATGGGACCGGATGGTCCGATGAAACCCGGTATGCCCATGGAGGGGAATTCCGGGGGTGGATTTATGAATTTTATTAAAACTAAGTGGTTAAACATCCTACTCTTTTTGGTAATTTTTGTGGAGGCTATTTGTATTTTCCGGATTAAAAGAAAAAAAGCAAACGGGGAATTCTTTGATGAATAAACTTGATTTGTTAAAATTAGCCCGACAGAATTTATGGCGGAGAAAAGTAAGAACTATTTTAACTGTTTTGGGTGTTCTGATTGGAACTACCTCTATTGTAGTAATGCTTTCTTTAGGGATAGGTCTGATGGAAAATGAACGAAAAAATATGGAACGGTGGGGTAGTTTAACACAGATCCGTGTCAATCAAGGAATGGTATATGATGAAGAGGGGCAACCAATAGGGGATGCGAAGGAGTTAAATGACGAAGCTGTTGAGGAAATTAAACAAATTTCCGGTGTCATTGCTGTCTCTCCTGCTTATGAACTGGGTGGCGAAGCCCGTATGGGAAGAAAACAGGGGCATCTACAGCTAATCGGTATTGATACAGAGGTGATGAATAAGCTGGAATTTGAGGCTGCTCAGGGTCGTCTCTTACAGGAAGGAGATAGTAATGTTATAGTTGTAGGTCAGCAAGTGATTAATCAATTTTGGGATGAAAGAGAACGGCGTCAGATGGAAAGAGGGATGATGCACGGGAGAATGATGCGCGAAGAAAAGGATCCCGGGGAGATGCTGGACCAACGTATTATTATGACTATACGTAATAATAATAATTATGAAAAAAAGAAAATGTTTAATTTTACGGTTGTTGGAGTTCTGGAAGGTGAGTATTCTGACCATTCCTGGCAAGCATATGCCCCTATTACAGATCTAAAAAAGATGCGTAAATTTATGTTACAGGGTGCACAAAGTAATAGAGGGGATTCCAGAATTTATGCACGTGAATATGCAATGAAAATGGGAGCTGTAAGCATAAGCTCAACGAGAAGTTCTAATTCCCGAACTAATGAAGAAAATTATGATTTTATTTTAGTGCGTACTGAGAATGTAGCGCAAACTAATAGCGTATCACAAACACTTAGGGATTTGGGGTATAATAGTTGGTCAATGGCAGACAATCTTGAAGGCTTTGAGAAAACTGCGAAAGTTGTTCAGGCTATTTTAGGGGGAATCGGAACAATTACTTTGCTAGTTGCTGCTATAGGTATAACCAATACCATGATTATGTCGATTTATGAAAGAACTAAAGAAATAGGGATTATGAAGGTTATCGGGGCTACTTTTACCGATATCTATTCTCTCTTTATTACAGAGGCAGGGATGATCGGCTTTTTTGGGGGATTACTTGGTCTTGGTTTAAGTTATGGAGCATCGGCTGTGATTAATCATATTGCTCAGGGTTATTTAAATTTTGGCATGCCTACTGAAGAGGCTATCAGTATTTCTATAATTCCTTTATGGCTAGCCCTTTTTGCTGTAGTATTTGCTATACTTATCGGGGTTGTGGCTGGGCTTTACCCTGCTTATAGGGCGGTACGACTAAGCCCGATAAAGGCGATTCGTAATGAATAGAGGCGAAATAGACGACACCGTTTTCCTTTTTCCTAATGTATGTTTAGCCTAGGGTTACCTTCGGGTTTTCAGATCTTCAGGCAGAACGTTCTAAAACTTGGTTCGGAGTAACACTGAGCGGGCTCAATTCGCGTCCATGCTCAGTTCGCCCTGGCGCAGACATCCTTGTCTGCGCCTCAGTGTTACTAGCCTCACCATTGTTAAGAACGTTATCTGCCCTCAGATAGTCACCCTAAGGTAGCACCTAGGCTAAAATAATCTGAGGATATTCTTACCTCAAAAAGGAAAACGGTGTCGTCTGTTTCTTGGGGAGTAGAAACGGTACATATTTTTAGTTGTGGTTGTATTATTTACGTGGTACAATTTTATAAAAAGGTGGATGCAGGTGATTATAAAATGATTAATGAGCATATCGTTCAATCCATGACGGCAAGAATTGCAAATGCTTTTTCACCGGACAAAATTATCGTATTTGGCTCTTGGGCACGGAATGAAGCTACCAAAGATAGCGATATTGATTTTTTGGTAATCACTTCTTATAAAGGTTCAAAAAAAGATGTTCAAGTAGCAATACGAAGGGAATTAAAGGGATTTGGTATACCTAAAGATGTTATAGTTGCCTCAAAAGAAGATATAGAGCAAAAAAAAGATTTACCGGGATATATTTATGGAACTGCCTTACGGGAGGGGAAGGTTGTTTATGAGCGAACAGATCAATAGACAACTGGCATTACGGTGGTTTGAATATGCGAAAAATGATTTGCAGGCAGCATTAGTAATACTTTCGCGTGATGATGTGGCTCCTCGAACCGCTTGTTTTTTAGCTTAACAAAGTGCTGAAAAGGCCTTAAAAGCAATTTTAGTATTAAAAGGATTGAATATAATAAAAACTCATGACTTAGATGCGCTGTTAGAAAAGTTATCTGATAAAGAAAGCGCAAGATTTAAGAGTATTGACTTAACATGGTTAACTGAATGGAGCATAGAGTCTCGTTATCCTGGGGATTGGTCGGAAGCTTCATGTGAGGATGGGAAAAAGGCAGTAATAATTGCAACAGAAGTTCTTGATGTATGTAATAGTATTTTAAGAAATGAATAGCAAATTCTCAACATTCCAATATGGGGGTATGAAGTCGTACAACAGGTTGGCGAGAATAAAGAATAATATATTGTTATAATATAAGGGGTTATCAGAGATTTTTCGGTTTAATTTTCGGGGGGTGGCTTCGGTGGATGATAATAAAATTCAGTTATTTGAAAATAAACGGATTCGTACAGCTTGGGATGAAGAAAAAGAGGAATGGCTTTTTTCTATCGTTGATGTTGTTGAAGTTTATTCAATCGATTCCCTCGCCTAAAGCAGAGCTATTCAAGTTGTGGCTTGCCCGTGTAGGAAGTGAGCGCATTGGCGAAACGATTGACCCAGAATTAACCATTGAGCGTGCTCTTGAAACGTACCTTAAAAAAGGATATTCCCGCGAGTGGATCAACCAGCGTTTACAGGCCATTCAAGTCCGTAAAGAATTGACAGACGAATGGGACAAACGCAGTATTCAAAAAGGAATCGAGTACGCAATCTTAACTGATGAAATATCAAAAGCGTGGTCGGGCATGACGACGCGGGACGCTAACACGATGTTAGCGTCACCCCTGGCAGTAGAAGAGGTCAGGGGACACACCGCTGTTTATCGGTCGTTCTAGTTGCGGAATGTCCCCAACGTATACATCGAGGGGTTGTGCGCTTCCTTCTTCGAAAAAACAGACTGCACTCTTTTATGTTTCTTTGTGAAGTATAGCTAAACAGACTTAACGAAGGCTCAGTGAGAAAGCAGAGAGTCTAACAGGACGTTAGACTCACCCCTCGCAGTACAAGGAGGTACATCGAGGGGGGTCTGCTTTTTCCTGAGCCAAGTGCTAGTCTGTTCTATACGTAGCAGGAAACAGAAAAGAGTACAGTCTATTTTTAGCCTTTATTTTGTAAATCTATCAGCCAGAGAGCTGGCAGCAGTTGCAAAAGGCTTGATTTTTATATCAAAGCCCATGCCGCTGACCCGGTTGACCATTTCCTTGATCAGCTCTTTTGTAGGTCCTTTGGGACCTATATCCAGATGAATTTCCAGATCGAGATGATTGGAAGTATCGTCATCGGTTAAAACAACTTCATAGATCTGGTCAATACGTTCAGAGGTAAACATATAAGCGATTTCCTGAGTGAAGGTAATTTCGGTACTGATTTTTTCACGCAAAGAGCGAATGGGGCGAGGGATAATTACCTTCTTTAAAAAGCCAATCGCACCTTTGCCGACACGATGCACAAGTACGGCAGTGATAAAACAGGATGATGTTTTCACCATGGAGTCTGTACCAATAGCAATCCGATAAGAAGACTTAGGGTCTTCTTTGATAAAACTAAGGATACGGGAAAACATTTCCGAAAAAGTTAACGTTTCTTGTTTGGTATTGCGAAAGAGGGGCTCGGAGTTATAGTAAGGAGAAGGCTTCATCTTTTCACATCCTTTTTCCTATTCTATCTTATCCTTTTTTCAGTTTTGCCGCAAAAAAAGTGCGTACACTCTGTTTTAAGATGCCGGAATAGTTGCGGGAGAGAATTTCCTCCAGAGCTGTTACGACTTGATCTATATGAGGATATTCGATAATGAGCGGAGGTTCGAAACGAATAACCTGTGGGTTGTTTAAGGTGTAAGCAGTAATAATATGATATTTATTCATCAGTTCGCCGGCGATCAGGGAAGCAAAATATTCGTGGGCAAGTTTGTTAATTTTACCTTTAAAGAGTTTATTAATGAAGCTGTGCACAGTAGGTTGTGTAAATTCTATACCGATGAGCAAACCTTTACCACGGACATCTTTGATTAAGTCGGGGTATTTAGCTTTGAGGTGCCGGAGTTTCTCTAAAAAATAGTTACCCTTTTCTTTGGCTTCTTGGGACAGATTTTTCTTCAGAATATTTTCCAAGGCAGTAAGTCCTGCAGCCATGGCTAGTGTATTGCCGCCAAAGGTTGAAGTATGTAAGGCATACTTGTCTTTCCCAAGATAGACGCGTTCCCAGATGTGGTCTTTAGTCAGATATGCCCCGATGGGCATGACACCACCGCCAAGAGATTTGGCCAGACACATGATGTCGGGAGTCACTTGGTCATGTTCACAGGCAAAAAGGGTACCGGTTCGGCCTAAGCCGGTTTGTATTTCGTCNATGATTAAATAAGTACCAAATTTATCACAAAGCTTTCTAACCTCTGTTAGATAGCCCTTAGGTGGCACATTTATTCCACCTTCGCCTTGAATTGGTTCAATAATGAAAGCGGCCACATCTTTTGTGGAAAGAGCTGCTTCTAAAGCTTTTAGGTTACCAAAGGGGATACCTTCACAATAAGGGAGTAAAGGACGGAATGGTTTTTGATATTTTTCCCTTCCAGTAACAGATAGTGAACCATGGGTTTTACCGTGAAAGGAATTATGGCAGTAGATTATTTTTTCCTTTTCTGGTTGAGCGGCACGGGCGAGCTTTAACGCGCCTTCGACCGCTTCAGTGCCACTGTTGCAGAAAAAAACCTTACTCAGATTGCCGGGCACGACTTGAGTCAGATTAGCGGCTAAGGCCGCCGCTAAAGGATTAATTGAAGCTTGCAAAAGATTAGGTCGTTTGCAAGCTTTTTCGATAGCGGATAGAATTTCCGGAGGATTGTGTCCAAGATTCAAGGCACCATATCCTCCTANAAAATCCAGATATTTTTGACCATCTTTATCCCAAACATAGACTCCGGCAGCTTTGATAAAGAGTTTATCAAAATCCAAGAGTCCTAAAACATCAACAAGACTTGGGTTAATACAGCGGTGATAGACATTGCGTATTTCTTGCCGACTCATGTCTAATGCGTCCTCTAACGTATAAAGCTTTTTATTTAGCTTTTTATTTTTTTTATTTAGGTTAAAGTTATGGGGCACGTAGTAGAACCTCCCTGATCCTTAGGATACTTATTATATTTTAATATTTTGACGTAATGTTTGCCACATCTCTTTGGAAACTAATCCTAAGCGCCAAAGAGCGATTCCTTTTAATTGATAGCGTTTAGCAATCCCTATTTTTGTAGGAAGGCTGGTAACTGTTTCACTAGGCAGAGAAATGCCTAAAACTAATTTTTCCGCAGGGACAAAACTTATGGCCATTTCTACCGCCTCTAAGACGAGTTCGGGCGGTTCCGGTTTGATCCCGTAATCATAAGCCATAATAATTATTTCGTCACAGTTCTGACCTAATTGCAGATAATCATAACCCGGATAAGCACTGTTCGGTGCATGGAGGGTTAGGGTTAAGGTTAAACCTTGCTTTGCCAGTTCATTATAGAGTGTACTGACGAAGTGGGTAAAATTTGTACGAGTAAGTTCCAGTGTCTCTCCGTATTCATTCCAGCCTAATCCTTCAAGATCTAGATTTACACCTTTATACGAGGAAGCTTCAGCCAAAATCTCTTTAACTGCTCGGTTTGTTGAAATCGGGTCAGCGATAAGCCTACTCAACGCTGCATTTTTATCGGTCATATGTATAAGCATTTCTGTGGTTACATCATATTTAGCTGCAGCTTCCAGTACTTTTTCCCATCCTGACGGTCTTTGCCAGCCGGTTGTGCTTTCGGTTAAAAGAGTACCGCTTTCGTCTAGGGAATACCAGCCCAAGGCGATTTTTCTTACCAAATCAGTATTTCCTCGTTCTGTTTCCGGGAAATTTTTTTGAAAAAGATTTACCCAGCTGCTACTACTGCCGCCTCCTAAGGCATAAAATCCGCTTACCGGCATTTTTTGCGGCGGGGAAGTAATTATAACGGTTTGTTCAGATTGATTCCAATCAACGATACAGCCCAAATTCTCGCTAAAAAACCGTAAAGGTATTAATGTTCTGCCATCTCTTATTTCAGGGGGAACATCAAGTAAAACTGCCTGTCCATTAACAAAAGCTGTCTGGTACGCAATTTGCAGTTGAAGAGAGGATGTTTCGGTTTTCCCTATAATGGTTTGAGTAGCACTATCCCAATGTACGTTAATATGTAAGTTTTCAGCAATTACACGAAAAGGGACTAAAGTTCGTCCCTCTTTGATAATGGGTGGTACATCGAATTTTAAGGGTAAGCCGTCTAATAAAATCTGTATGTCTCCGTTATTATTGGCAGAATCTGTTTCCGCAGCGAAGACAATATTCGGCAATAATAAGAGTAGGGTTATTAGTAAAACGATTAATTTTTTCATTTAGCTCCTCCACATTCCTTGCTGGTACTATGGCCTGGCTTATTGTACTTTCTCTATTTTAGTGATAATAGGATTACCTATTTCCGGAGTATCATAGGTAAAGGAGATTTTGTCATTAGTTTCTAAATTATAACTCTCAAAGTCTTCTTTTACTTCATCTGATAGCTGAAATGCTTGCGGAAATGTTTCTCCAGCTTCGTTAGTTACTTCAATTTCAATACTGTTATTATCAATTTGTCCGATGTATTTTCCGCTGTGGTTTTCCTCTAAGACAGGGGGAGTTTTTTGTTCTTCTGATATTTCTTCTGACTGTCTATTAATATCTTCAGATTGTTGGTTTTGTTTGTTATTTTCGTCAGAGGAACCGCAAGCTACTAAAAGGTTGCAGGTAAGAATGAGTATTACAAAAATAGATAGAATATGTTTAAACATAAACTTCATCCTTTCTTTAAGTTATAGATTTACATAATATGTTAGACGCTGGTGATTTTAATTTGTTCCACAGGTATTATTTTACCACATAAATTTTTTTT
>JGI24709J26583_10001040_pt1 | contig 23514 bp, 24 predicted proteins | sample BioPla2DNA1_FD_26583 | JGI IMG/M metagenome (IMG submission 26583) | reverse complement strand
CAAATCAATCCATTTGTCCAGAGCAAGCATATTATTTACATCCTCGCGAGTCTCAAGCAGATGTATCCACCCGGAAGGGACACCGGCCTGATTTGCGGCTTCGTATATAACTTTAGCCAATATCCTGTTTGTTTCAATTGCCTCGCTGCCGCCTTTCAATAACACGGTATTTCCGCTTTTAAGGCATAGCGTGGATATCTGCACAAGAGCATCGGGACGTGATTCAAAAATAACTCCAATTACACCAATAGGACAGCTTATTTTATATAACTCCAAACCATTGTCAAGCTCAGTTGCAAGCAAAGTTTTTCCGATAGGGTCCGAAAGCCCGATAAGGCTGCGTATGCCCTCCACAGTTTCAGATAATTTTCTTTCATCAAATTTCAGACGTTTCAAAAGAGGTTTAGGCAAATTTTCATTTTCGCTTCTTTTTAAATCAATTTCGTTTTTTTCGAATATTTCTTTTTTATTTAAGACAATGCTTTCCGCAATAAGGCAAAGCGCATTATTTTTTTGTTCGGCACTCAAAGCTGAAAACTCTATTGCTGCTTTTTTTGCGTCTTTTGCCGCTTGAATAATATCCATATAAAACCTCCGTCATATTGCCGGCTTCATCCGGTTATTAAACAATTTACTGCCGATCGGCTGTTTTTTATTCGCTGATAAACAGCATAAACGATCGGTTAATATAATATAATAGCGCATAAAAGGCTTAATATCAATTGGTTCGTTGGATAATTTACAGATATTATGCTCTTTCCATAAACTTAACAAACTCTCTTGCGTAATATGGATCAAACTGTTTACCGGAGCAGCTTATTATTTCATCAATAGCGTCTTCATGCGGGATCGCGCTTTTATATACGGTACTGTGTGTCATAATATCATATGCGTCAACTATGTTAAGTATACGCGATATCCGTGGTATATCCTTCTCATTAAGTCCCTGCGGATACCCTGTTCCATCCCAGCGTTCATGGTGGCACAGTATTCCGTCGGATATATGAGCTAATTCCTGATGATTGACAGCTATTTTGTAACCTTTTTCTGAATGTGTGCGGATCTCAACCCATTCGTCATGATCAAGTCTACCCGCTTTCATAAGAATTTGGTCTGATATCGCAACTTTGCCTATGTCATGCAAAGATGATAAAAGAGAAAGCTCATCAAGATCCTTTTCGCTTAAGCCGATATAATCCGCAAATTCTTTCGATAGTGTATTTACCCTTCTTAAATGAATTTCCGTTTCCACTGAGCGCTGAAAAAGAGATTCCTTCAACGAATCAAGAATAACCTGCCGTATTTTTCTGCTTTCGGCAAGTTTCTCACGATACATCATATTTTCAGCCATTTTTAACACATCTATCAAACTTTCGCTTGAAGTGTATTTTGTGGAATATCCCATCGAAATGCTTAAAGCTATAGGAAGCTTTTTTTCAACAAGGCTTTCTTTGCGTATCCTTTCGCATATTCGAGCCGCGGTTTCGTTATCGGTTCCGGGAAGTAAAACAGCAAATTCATCTCCTCCCCAACGCGCGACAACATCCTCTTTTCTGCAAACTTTTTTTAAAATTTCGGCAAATCTGGTAAGAAGCTTGTCCCCTTGCAAATGCCCGAAAACATCATTTGTAAGCTTCAATCCGTTCAAATCTGAAATAATAATGGAAATAGGAAGACTTCTATCAACATCGATCCGGTTAACCTCTTCCTCAAAAAAACCTCTGTTATATAAACCTGTAAGCTTATCATGATAAGCAAGATATCTAATCTCTTTTTCGGCAATGATCCTTTCGGTTATATTCAGAAAAGTAATGAAATCGGCACTGGTGCCATTATANTTAATTTTNGCGGNATATAATTCTATCCATTTCACACCTTCTTTTTCAGGGATCATAATCGGGATACTATAATTTTTATCNATNTTTTTGTTATCTTCATTATATTGGGCTAATACTTCACGCAAAGACTCGTAAGGAATAGAATACAACAAAGACTTTAAGGAAACCGGGCATTTTTTAGAAGCCGGAATTCCTGCCATAGAATAAAACGCATGATTGGCATACTTAACAAACCCATTATCAACAACAAGTATAGGAAGAAAAAGCTGCTCAGCTAAAACCCCGAATTCATCACATCCGGCATTATTGCACTTGCATCCGAAAATACTNCTTTTCTTTTTTTGGTTTTGAAGAAACATACAACGTAACCCACAAATCCAATTTCCAATATATACTATTTCATTATCATACAAGAAAAAAATGGATTTGTAAAGCGATTTGTTAAAAATCGCAAAAGCTATTTTTTAGGTATAACGAACATGGCAATCAGATAAACCAAACCTCCTCCGAATATTAAGGAAGGTATCGATAAAATGACCCATACTAAACGGATTACGGTTGGATCTATTCCAAAATATTCTCCGATGCCTCCGCATACTCCGGCAATAATTTTATTTGTTTCGGAAAGATACAGTTTCTTTTCCATATAACCACCTTCTGAGAAATAATGCCAGTTACTAAATACATATTAATACGGTTAAGAAATAAATATGCTAAAAAATTTTAAGCCATACTGCCAATAACAAATACAATATGTATTTTATATGGTCCTATACACATCGTTCGGTGATTTAATTATAAAATCTTCGTTCTTAAGGATCTCAAGAGCGCTTTGCGGGTCTTCCACTCTTAAGAGTACCATTGCGTTTTCATTCTTGCATGTCCCGACAAAAGCATACATATACTCAATACTTATTCCCTTTTTATCCAGTATTGAAAGTGCTTTTGNAAGACCTCCGGGNTTGTCTTCAACTTCTATCGCAATAACACTGTTTATACTGGCGGCAAAACCATGCTGCTGTAAAATCTCTATTGCCTTGCCAGGTTGATTAACAATTAGCCTTAATATGCCAAAATCAGTTGTATCTGCAATAGACAGTGCGCTTATATCTATATTGTTTTCACCGAGAATACGCGTAACTTCCGCAAGCCTTCCCTGTTTATTCTCAAGAAATACGGAAATCTGGCTTATTAGCATGGTATCCCCTCCAAATAGATTGATGCTTACATTATAACCCATGCTTTAAGACAGAGGCAAGGAGAACTTTAAATTCAAGGGAGATTCAGTGTTTGCCCCGCATATATCAGAGCACTGTCGAGGTTGTTCATTTTTTTAATTTTATATATGTATTCACGGATTTCAGTGCCGCCCCTGTATTTTCCCGCTATTTCCCAAAGCGTGTCCCCATGGTTTACCGTAACTGAACGATATTCGGTCATTATGTTTCCGGCGTTAGAAAGTGAAACAGAACCGACATATAAAAGCATTAAAGCAGTACAAAACAAGAATGCGGCAAACTTTTTTCTGTTCTTTAAACGGTATCTTTTTCTCATTTGCATCACCTCATGAACATATGTTCTTTTTTATTTTACCGAACATATGTTCATTTGTCAATTGTTTTTCGAACGTTTGTTTGACATTTTTTTTATATATGGTATAATTAACCTAAACAAAAGAATGCGGGGTAAAAAAATGAGAGCTAAAAGTCTGGAAAAGCAAAAGAAAATATTGGATTTTGTAAACAGGCAGGTTCAGGAAAAGGGGTATCCTCCGTCAGTTCGTGAAATCTGCAAGGCAGTGGGTTTTAAATCAACCTCTACCGTACACGCTTATCTCGCAAGCCTTGAAGCCGAAGGGCTTATTTCAAAAGAACCTGCAAAAACCAGAGCTTTAAAAGTTATTGATGAAAACAGTAAAAACCTTGAAGGTCGCATATCCGACCATGAAATTGAGAATATTCCGATTCTTGGGCAGGTTACCGCCGGCCAGCCTATTCTTGCCGTAGAAAACATCGAAGATACTTTTCCGGTCCCTGTACAATACCTTGATAACTCGCCTTCGTTTATTTTGAAAATTAAAGGCGACAGTATGCTTAATGCCGGTATCCTTGACGGTGATTTTGTTGTCGTAAAGCAGCAGAATACCGCAAATAACGGTGATATTGTCGTGGCGTTGATCGGCGATGAGGCTACGGTAAAAACCTTTTACAGGCAAAAAGATCATATAGTCCTGCAGCCTGAAAATGACGCGTATGACCCAATAATTGTAAAAGATGACGTGTCAATACTCGGAAAAGTTACTGCCCTTTTCAGGAAATTTTAGTATTTTGTGCTTACATCCGCCATCTGCGGTTTCGCTATTTTATCGCTTCCGCCGCATTATCGGCAGTCAGGCCGCCTGTTAGCACCAGCTAATAGTGGAGCAATTCAGACATGGATTGTATAACCTCAACCCTAATGTCATTATCAATAAAACGCATGACGCTGCTTAACATGCTTTCCGCGTGTGCAGCCTTGTTTGAAACACATGAAAACCCCATCTCACAATAATTCCATTCGTCCTGTCTCCCTGTCTCGGAAGCGGCGGCATTGAATTTGGACTGTATTTTTGTTAATATGCTTTTTATTACCCTTCTTTTATCTTTTAAACTTGTAATTCCGCCAATATACAGTGTAACGCTTAAAACTCCTACAACCAATGTATTCCCCTCCGGCTTTAATTTTAATTGTTTTAACATCCTAACTCAAGACCTTGTTAAAACAACACAAAAATTTTAAACAGTGATATCATTCAAATNACACTTATCTAAACCGCTGTAAATTATTTTGTTAAAACGCGTAAATAAGTGGAATATGTTGAATAGGGAGAATAGGAGGTATTAAATTGCCTTTGGTTTTAGTCATTGATGACGATCCGTCAATTTTAGATAATCTTGAATTTAACCTTAAGTTGTATGGTTATAGTGTTTTAAAAGCGACAAACGGCTCTGAGGGCGTTGACGTTTTTAAGCGGCACAGACAAGAGATTGATGCTATTGTTACCGATATGAAAATGCCCTGCTTATCGGGCCTTGACGTAATAAAAAACATACTAACAATTGATCCCGACGTAGGGATAATTGTTTTTACAGGGCATGGTGATACCGAAAACGCCGTCGCTGCTATGCGCGAAGGAGCTGTAAACTACATTCAAAAACCATTCAGGATGGAAGACCTTATTTTAAGCATAGAGAACGCAATGGAAAAAAGAAAAATACTAAAGGAAAACAAACAGCTTCAGAACAACCTGCTTAAAAAAACGAGGTATTTAGAGGAACTTCATGACTCGGCCCAGCGTATTCTTATTAATTACATACCCAAAAAGCTTCCTGAATTTAGTATGTTTGACACAGCCTGCGTGTATCGAAACTGTGAAAAAGTCGGCGGCGACATGTATGACGTATTTGAAACGGACAGGCATCTTTTTTTCTTTATATTTGACGTTTGCAGCCATGGTATCCTCGCAGCAGTAAATACGGTAATTATAAAAGCGCATTTTTGCGCCTTTAAATATTATCCTCCGAATGAGAGCAATATCAAAACAATATTCAATGACATAAACCTTGAATTATGCAAAAATACTCCTTCATCTGTTTTTGCCACTGCTTTCGCCGGATATATTGACAAACAGTTGAAGCATTTATATTATATTTCCGCAGGACATATAGATCAATATATTATCAGGAACGATTGCCTTATTACCCTGCCTTCCACCGGAACCGTACTGGGTTTCTTTGAAAACGCATCTTATGAAATAAAATGTCACCACCTGCAGCACGGGGATAAAATTATGCTTTTTACCGATGGCATTACCGATGCCAGATGTGACGATTCAGTTATTGGAATTGGAGCAGTAAAAAACATAATTGAAAAAAATAAAGAAGAACCCGTTAAGCGATTGGTTAACTCTCTCTACCGTGAAGTAACTACCCTGTCGGCCGGTTCTTTTGACGACGATATTACAATCCTTGGGCTTGAGATAAAGAAGTAATAAGAATATAAAAGAGGATATCAAGGGACATGTCAAACAGTATTCTAAAAGAAAAACTGAATAACACGATAATCGGGATTTTTGGATTATCAAACACAAAANCAAACATCGAAGGCATTCTGAATCAAATATTATATATAATAAAAGACTCCCTAAATATACCTGCCGCATTCATATGCCTGTACAACAACATTTCAAAAAGCCTCAGCATATTTTCTCAGGCAGGGTTCGACACGGCAAACATAAATTCTTCATGTTACCCGAAGATCGGCCGTCCATGCACCGGCGCAATCACCGAAAAATGTGCCGTCGCATACGGCAAATCCGAGGTTTGCTCAGAAGATATACAAAATGTGTTATACGGAAACAGGTTTGCAGCTTCTGATTTGGCGGAGGAAATGTCAGTGATTCATGTTCCGCTATTATCAGACAATACCGGCACCGGGATACTTCACATAATCGTTCCAAAAAAACTTAAAGAGCATTATCTTGACCATTCACACCTTCTATTGCAATTATCTAATGGGATTGAAGCAAAGTTAAAAACAAAAAAGCTCGAAAATGAACTGCAGAAATATGCAGATAACCTGGAGCAAATAATAAAGATGAGAACAGATGAGCTTAGAGAAAAAGACGCGCAGCTGGTACAAGCGGGCAAGCTTGCAACACTTGGGGAAATGGCCACAGGTATCGCGCATGAGATAAACCAGCCTTTAGGAGCAATNAGTCTTATCGTACAGGGGATCCAAAAAGCGAAAGCCGTTGGAAAACTAACCGACTCATTATTAACTGAAAAACTTGAATCGATCCACATGCAGATTGAAAGGATTAATAAAATTATAAAACATTTAAGAGTATTTGGAAGAAGTACACCGGGAACTGCGGAAACAATAGATATNAACAAGCCTCTGAAAGACGTGTTTGAACTAATTGGCCGCCAGCTTGAAAGCCACAATATAAGTGTGGAATTTGAACTGGAAAGTGATTTACTGGTGCCGGCAGACAGCAACCGGCTTGAGCAGGTGTTTTTAAACATAATCAGCAACGCGCGTGACGCTCTTGACGAACAGGAAGATTCGCTGTTTCAGTTAAAGAGAATGAAGAATGTACCTAAATGGGTACAGGAATGGGAGAAAAAAATAACAATTCGTTCTTACAGGCTGTCAAACAAGGTTATCGTTGAAATTGAGGATACGGCTTACGGTATGCCAAAGCATGTGTTAGACAAGCTATTCGAACCATTCTTTACTACAAAGGAGGTCGGAAAAGGGACCGGCCTCGGCTTATATATCTCATATGGAATCATACGGGATTACGGCGGAGAAATCAAAGTGAATTCCAAACCGGGAATAGGCTCGGTTTTTTCTGTTATTCTTCCTTCAGCATCAGGTGTATAGTAAATACCAGATTCAGTGAAAGAGAAAAAATCCCGGTTAATCAACCGGGATTCTTTGTTTTTCATGTATTGTCAATTTCATTTAGAAGCTTCATTTGAGCCTGCAGAATTGCTGAAACTTTACCTGTGTAAACAGACATATCTTTTTTTAAGCGTTCAAATTCAAACTGAATTTTTATAACTTCCCTGTTTCCTTCTTCAATAATGCTCTGGCTTTTTGCCTGGGCTTCATTGATAATGTTTTCCGCTTTTTTTTCAGCGTTGGCTACTATCTCACTGCTGGACTGCTGAGCAAGTACAAGACTGTTTTTTAATGTTTCTTCTATTTTCTCATAATGCGAAAGCCTGTCTTTTAATTCCATTATTTGGTCTCTGGCTTTCATCATCTCACGAATATAATCCGAATAATCTTCTATAATCTTCTGAATGACATCATAAACCTGATCCTCATTCAGACCACCCATAACAGATTTACGAAATACAATATTCGATAAATCGTTTGGTGTAAAATTCATTATTATACCTCCTGTTTATGCTAAAAAATCATATTGCTACAGTCTTACCAATATCAGAAGAATTATATGCCTTATAACCCCCAGGATAACATATGCTAAAATAGGTGAAATATCAAACATCATGTTCTTCCCGAAAGACGATCTTGATACCAATTCCCTTATAGGCCCTAAGATTGGTTCGGTTACCGAGTGTATAAACACAATAAAAGCATTTTGTTTTCTAAAAGGAATCCATGACATTATTATACGTACCAGTATCAATATTTCAATTACTCTGAAAAATATTTGAACAGCTGCCGCAATTTTTACCGTCATTAATAAGCCTCCGTTACTTCACCCATGGAAAAACTCCTTTGTTTCTCAGATCATCCCTGAATTCTCCCATAATATCAACACTGTTAGGAGTTGCAAGAAAGATGCCTGAAGAAATCTTCTGGATATTCCCATCCAGCGAGTAAACGGCTCCGCTTAGAAAATCAACAATCCGTTGAGCGATACTGGTTTCAATATCTTCAACATTCATTACTATAGATCGGTTTGAACGTAAATGATCGCAAATATCCTTTGCATCATTGATGTTTTGCGGTAATACTATTACCACTTTTGTGCTGGAACTGTTGTTAAGATTAAGTACTTTTCCCTGTGATTTCTTTCCCTTAACGCCGTGATAGTCATTTTTACCGGGTTCCTCCAGTTCCTCATCTTCGTAGATATCTTCATCCACAACCTCGGTTTCCCATCCGACGAAATCGAGCATTTTGTTTAGTATGCTTGCCATTTGTACCTTCCTCCCACTCATCTTAAGTATAATCCGAAACGATGTTGTAATATCTTTGCTTTTAGCCTTTCGGATAGTGCCTTTCTCCAAAGATACTGCTGCCTATACGAACAATGTTGGCTCCTTCCTCAATTGCCACTTCAAAGTCATTACTCATCCCCATGGACAAATATCGCATATCAATATTATCGATATTTTCCCGGCCTATGTCAATTGAAATATTCTTCAGTCCCCTGAATATCCAGCGTATATCCTCAGGGTCACAGGCATACGGCGCAATTGTCATAAGCCCTTTAACCTTTATATTCGGGAAATTGGCAACCCTCTTCAAAAACGGAACAAGATTTTCAGGGGAAATACCGGCTTTTGTATCCTCTCCGGAAATATTCACCTGGATAAGAATATCCAATACCCTTCCTGAAGCTTTTGCCCTTTTTTGAATCTCCTGCGCAAGATTCAGCCGATCAACGGAATGCACCATGGAAACCTTATCCACGATGTATTTAACTTTATTTGTCTGAAGCCTGCCGATAAAATGCCAATTACACCTCTCTTTCAGTATATCGTATTTTTCCACCAGTTCCTGAACCCTATTTTCACCCAAATGATTAACTTTTTTTCGAATTGCCAATTCAATTGTATTAACAGGTATTGTTTTTGTAACGGCCACAAGCAATATATCCTCAGCACTGCGCCCGCTCTTTTCGGCGGCACGCTTAATCCTTGCCTTAACGTCCGTAATGTTTGATTCAATCACCTGCTCAAAAGTCATTGCTCAATCACCTGTCCCTGTTCTACATTACGCGGGTTAACCACGTATATATCAAAAACCCGTATTGGGTCAATTTCATTCACATCGGAAGCTGCTTCAACAATTGCATATGTATCCTGCTCTTCAAGGATTTTCACTCTTTTTACATTGGCACGGTTAAAACGGACAACTATAATATCGGCAGTATTATCAACGTAATTTCTATTGGTAAGGCTTCTTACCGGAACCTTTATACCGTTTATACTGCTGATTACCAAATCCGCTCTGACATGCCTCAGATGAATAGTTTGTTCTATCATGCTGTCGAAGGATAATACGACTTTTGTTTTATCCCCGGCCGGTTGAACGGATTCTACGGTGCACGGAATATCAATATCGATATTATCAATCCTAAGCACGATATTTATCCCGGCTATAAGCCTCTGTGCATATTTGTTATCAACTACACAGACATACCAGCTTTTTTCATTGTTTATTAACTTTGCAAATATCTGCCCTTTTTTTGTCGGAAATGACTTGTCCGCTGCGATTGACTCTATACTGACTTTTGCATGTTTTTTTTCGTCGTATGTAAGGTCGCTGGTCGTTAATAACGAAATATCGTCCGGAGCATATTTTTCATNCGCTTCTTCACTGCTCCACACAACCAGTCCCGAATAGTCCGCTTTAACGGTTACGGCTTTTTCATCAAGAGTTTTTTTCAACTGTTCAAGTTCCGATTTCTCCTTTTGCAGGTACAGCCTGTCGTCCTGCTGCTCAAAAACCGCCTTATTGCGTTGATATAACAGCCGTTCAAGAACAATTTGTATTTCATTGACAAATCTGAGGTTTTTACTAACAGCGGCATTCGTAAGCCTGTTAACTTCTTTTTGGACCTTTTCACGCAGCACCGGATCATTATAAGGATTGTCGGCAGATTCCTCAATAACACGCCTAATGATCTCGCGCTCCATGCTTTCGATACCGCTGATTAATCCACTGCTGCTTTTATCAACCAGTACCGCAATCGTGCCTTTGTTCGGAATCCGCTGCCCATTATCCGCTTTCGGGATAACTATTCCATCGCTTTGTGCAAATATCAGCGTCTCCGATCTTATCAAAACACCTTCCGAAGGCACTTTAATTTCAAGCAGACCGGTATGAAGAATACTTGTTTCAACACCTTCATGAAATACCCAGTTCCACAACGCAAATAAATAGAACATGGCAAGAATAATACCAAGTAAACGCGCGAAGCCGCCTTTTTTACGACGCACAGGCTTCTTTTGTTTTACACTGCTTTTCTTTTGTATCGTTTTATCCTTTGTGCTCACCATATTTCCCCCCGAATGCCGGCTGACGGGTATGACGGCAATTCAAAGATTTTATCATTTGCGTTATTTCAAAAGCTTTCTGTTTATCAGTTCCAGAACCGCACACAGCACTCCAAGCTTAACATGTTCATACACAAGGCCGCCCTGAAGGTACGCGGTGTATGGAGGCCTTATCGGCGCATCGGCCGAAAGCTCTATCGATGAGCCCTGCACAAAAGCTCCCGCGGCCATAACAACAGGACAATCATAACCAGGCATTTCCGATGGTTCCGGCCTGACAAAAGAATCTACCGGAGAACCTTTCTGTATTCCCTGGCAAAAAGCGATAACCGCGTCAGCGTCTTCAAAGCAAATTGCCTGTATGATATCACTGCGCTTTTCGTTATACGCCGGACAAGTTTTATAACCTAACTCTTCAAACAGGGCCGACGCAAATACCGCTCCTTTCAGGCTTTCGGCCACAGTATGCGGAGCCATGAAAAAGCCCTGGAATAGCGATCTGTTCTGCCCAATCGTCGCTCCGACTTCCCTGCCTAAGCCGGGTACGGTCATACGGTAAGATGCCAGATTTACTAATTCTCTTTTGCCTGCCACATATCCGCCGCAAAGAGCAAGACCACCGCCGGGGTTTTTAATCAGGGAGCCGGCCATAATATCGGCACCTGCTTCGGTCGGTTCTTTTTTTTCAACAAATTCCCCATAACAGTTATCAACCATTATAATGGTATCCGGCTTAACATTTTTAACGACGGCGGCTACTTTTTCTATTTCATTAATCATTACCGGCCCTCTAAGCTCGTAACCTCTTGAGCGCTGCAGGAATACCATCTTCGTATTCGGACGAATTGATTTTTCAATCAAACAATAGTCTATTCGGCCGTCCTTGGTAAGCTCAATCTGCCGATATGTAACACCATAATCATAAAGCGAGCCCGTACCTTTTTCGCCGCGTATACCTATAATCTCCTCAATTGTATCGTATGGCTTTCCGGTAACGGACAATATCTCATCGCCCGGGCGTAAAATACCATAAAGGCATAATGCAATCGCATGCGTCCCGCATGTTATATGATGCCTTACGAGTGCGTCCTCCGCTCCGAAAACCCGTGCAAAAACCTGTTCGAGCACTTCCCTTCCCCTGTCATTATATCCATATCCAGTAGAAGCGTTGAAGTGCGAATCACTCACCCTGAACTCCTGCATCGCGTGTATAACCTTGCTGAGGTTATATTCCGACGTTTCGGATATTTTATTAAATACGTCGGCGCACTTTTTCTCGACCCGTGAAGTTAGCTCAATAAGCCAGGGATCTATATTAAAAGCTCTATGAAATATATCGGTTTTTTCCATTCAAAATATGCCTCTTTTCAATATGTATCAAGTATTTTTTATTAATGATTTCACTTTATCGCGCCGTTCGCTGACCTGTTCTTTAGTAATTGTACTGTTAAAATTAAACGGGCAGGATAACGCCTTATTATACATTTCAACAGCTTCTTCGTATCTTTCGGCGTCTTCAAGATATTGGCCGTAATCATAATATGCTTCGGGGAAATGCGGCTTTTTTTCCATGAGCTTTCCAAACAATTCGGAAGACTTTTTCATGTCGCCCGTTAAATGATATAAGTGCGCAAGATTATCAATTATTATCGGCTCATCAGAATTATACTCATATGCTTCAAGGTTTATTTTCATCGCATCATCAAGATCGCCTTTTTCAATCGACATATAACCCAGGCTTCCATAAACGGCTGTTGTTTTATATTCTGAAATAACTTCTTTAAGCATTGCGATCGCTTCATCAAGATTGCCTTTTTTCCACAGGACAAGAGCAAAGTTTGATTTTGCAAGGTTTTTTTGATCAGCGGTTCTGCTGCTGTCAATAGCTTTTACCAATACCTCTTCGGCTTCCTGCAGACGTCCGGCTTTAAACAATACAAAACCATAGCTTGCCATAACTTCAACAGAAGCCTTTCCGTTTTTAACGGCTTTTTTGAAAAGCTTCANGGCGTTATCGATGTTTCCCTTGCCGTATTGAATTTTACCCATGATAAAACAGATACTGCTGCGGTTTACTGCAATAATAAGCAGCAGGTAGAGAAAAATACCTAATATNCCAAACCATGTATTCCACCGAAACAGAAATACTATCAAAATAATGGGANCAACCGCAAACACCATCATTCTAAGCAGTTTCTTCAAAATATATCACCCGTTTTCCATTCTTGAACTTTGTGTTTATATTAGCATTCCGGTATTGAAAAATCAATTCGGCCGGAAATAAGAAACAGATTGTACTATACTTTAAGCATCGCTTCCAATGCCCCTTGCGCCCTTTGAATAATGTCAGGCTCAAGCTCAATCCGGTATCTCATATGCTTCAAAGCATTATACACGCTTTCAGCAGTTGTCTTTTTCATGTTCGGGCAGACCATTCCCTGTGATAATAAAAAGAATTGTTTATCCGGATTTTCCTTATTAAGCTGGTGCAGTATTCCCATTTCCGTACCAATAATAAATTTTTTGGCGGAACTATTACGCGCATATTCAATTATTTGTGATGTGCTTCCAACAAAGTCCGCCATTTCGACAACCTCGGGCCTGCATTCCGGATGGATGAGCAATACGGCGTCAGGATGAAGTTCCAAAGCTTTTTGAACGTCAGCTTTCCTTACCCTGTGGTGCGTTACACAAAAACCCTTCCANAAATGTATTGTTTTTTCCGGCACCTGCCGTGCAATGTANCTTGCCAGATTCTGATCCGGAACAAAAATTATCTCGTTCTGCGGAATAGATTTTATAACCTTCAGTGCATTCGAAGAGGTNCANCAAATATCGCTTTCGGCTTTAACTTCGGCGGAAGAGTTTATATAGCAAACCACGGCGGCTTCAGGGTGCTTTTTCTTTGCCTCGATTAATNCTTCGGCCGTCACCATATCCGCCATNGGACANCCTGCATCAATTTCGGGCAGCAGNACCGTTTTTTCAGGNGAAAGGATTTTAGCGCTTTCCGCCATAAAATGAACACCACAAAACACAATAACCTCAGCATCAACCGAAGCGCAGTGTCGGCTTAATGTAAATGAATCACCCACGATATCCGCAAGTTCCTGCACTTCACCAACCTGATAATTATGTGCTACTATTATTGCCTTTCTTTCTTCTTTAAATTTTTTTATTTCTTTAATAGTATCATTGTTCATTTTTAACACATCCTGTCTGTTTTAAAATGTTCGCTTATGAAAGTAATATACTGAGAGTACAGAACGCTTGCAATTCTCAGTAAAAAGAGTACAGATGCATCAACCGTGATCTTTCAGCCTTACCAAAAGCTGTGTAAAATCATCCGGCAGCGGTGCCTCAAATTTCATTCGCTCACCGCTTGAAGGATGGATTAATATTAAATATCTCGAATGAAGCATCTGAGCATTTACATTATCATTGGCTAATTTCTTTCCATATAAAGGATCACCATACACCGGATGACGTATATAAGCCATATGGACCCTTATCTGATGCGTTCTTCCTGTTTCAAGCCTGCATAATACATGGGTTGCCGATTTCATTCTAAAAAGCACTTCAAAATGAGTAATCGCTCTTTTCCCTTTTCCCGGAACTACCGCCATCTTTTTACGGTTAGCCGGGTGCCGTCCTATCGGAGCATCAATAATTCCTTTATCTTCACTGATAACTCCATGCACAATTGCCTCATAAACCCTCTGCATGCTGTGATTACTAAGCTGCTTTGAAAGTACCCTGTGAGCTTCGTTGTTTTTTGCGACAACTAAAAGGCCTGTCGTATCCTTATCAAGGCGATGGACAATACCGGGACGTATAATCCCATTGATATCCGACAGTGAATCTCCGCAGTGGTAAAGCAGTGCGTTTACAAGAGTGTCATCCCTGTTGCCCGGCGCGGGATGAATTACCATGTCTCTTGATTTGTTAATTATAATAATGTCGCTGTCTTCATAAACAATATCTAAAGGTATTTCCTGGGGTGATACGCTAAGTTGTTCAGGGGCGGGCATATCGACTGTTATTGTCATATCGCGGCATGTTTTAGTTTTGCTTTTTGCAGCCTTTCCGTCAATTAGTACACGGTTTTCCTTAATGAGTTTTTGGGCATAATTTCTTGATATTTCAGGGATGATACCTGCCAAAAACACATCAAGCCTTTCTCCTCCGTCATCCTCAACCCTGAATGTAAGCTCTTTATTTTTTTTCATTTTTACACTCACCCCAGTCTGCCTTTCACCAGAAATATAAGGTGAATCGGCAGCTTTCCGGGTCTAATTCAGCCTCCTTAGCTATGTCCATATCAGTATAACCGCAACGGGAATATGCTGTCAAGACAGAAGGGCTACGTAGCATTTTTGTGAGTTTCGACTTGCCCGAGCTGAACTGTATAGCTCTTGCAAATGAAGCTCTTTGTTGACGTTTTATACAACAGTTCAAAGAGCAGTGTATGAACACTATTCCCGCAGGTCCTTATTCAGGTGTTTTTTTATAATATATTGGTGTTGTCGTGCATAGCATTAAACAAGGAAAAATGCAGTGCAAATATTATGAATAGGAATGGTGCGAATGCAATATTTTTATGNTGACAAAATGATTCTAAGAGCTCTTGATGAAACCGAATTCTGGAAGCTCCAGGAGGCGGAGCATACAGTAGTTATCCGAGTAATAGTACCGGGTCTGGAAGACGAATACGTAAACCAATTACATAGCTACGAGCAGATTTTTTCTCAAACAAGGGCTGCAGCCTCAAAATATATGGAAGCGGCGTTAAGGTCAGGCCTGCAAGCCGGTTCACAGTTGGAACAGCAAATAATGCAGTTTCTAAATATATGCATTCGGCAAAGCCGTGACTTTGTTGCATTCCTTAATATGGTTTCCACACAAAGCACCGCTGTCATGGATAATCCTGTGGCAGTTACCGTTGTCGATCATATCCGCAGGGAATCTGAGTATTATATTGAAATCATTACGGCCGTGATGCAGTTGGAACAACGTGCCTGATACCGCTGCGCCTGTTAATTAAAGCCGCGATGTAACGTCGCATTTGTTGACTGCTTTATTCAATGGTAATGCCGGTAAAATAATGCTTTAATATCTGTTCGTAGTCATACCCCTGCCGGGCAAAACCCTTCGCTCCTTCCTGGCTCATTCCGACACCATGGCCCCATCCTCTTCCGTTGAAAACATAAGTATTTGATGACATACTTACTTTGTGAACTCTATTGCCGCTTCCGACAACCGCAATGACAGCACTGCCGGAAGACAGCACACCAGTGCCAGCTGAAGAAACAAACGTACGCCCATCCAATGCCAGAGTTTTCAGAGTTCCATCCGATGCTTTTACAACCACATTTCCAGCGGACTGGATTGTGTATTTCTGGCTGTTCAAATTAAATATAAACCTTGTATCCTTCTTGTAATAAGTAATAGTGCCGTTTGTTCCCGTTATCCTCAGAGCGGTTACCCTTCCTGACGGCGAATATTCCTCGGCGCTTACCGAAACAATATCTCCAATTTCAACTCCGCTGACAAAAAGTATGCTCTTTATTTCTTCAGCCGTTAATGCCTTTTCCCATATATAATGGGAAGATGTTTCCGATTCGTAAGGGTCCGGTACGCTTATCAGATACGGTATTTCCGAACCCCAGACTTCTGCTATGTTGGCTGTCATTCCCCCGCTTGACGCAAAATAATAAACATGGGCAAGGCTGCCGTTATAAAGCATCTTTTTTCCCTTAGTTTCATCAACTGCCCGGTTTGCGGAAGCACGCTCCCCGTCATAGCCGCGGTATACCTGATCCTCGACTGTGTTTGCAAGATCAAAACCCCATTTATCGTTCTTTCTAAGATTTCGGTAAGTATATGTACGTGCGGCGACAGCCTGGGCCTTCACAGCCTCTAACGGCGCGTCAGCTTCGATTTCAGCCGGCACCACGCCGTATAAATACTGTTCGATATTCAAAATATTAATCAATGTAAGATCACTGTCGGAATATCTTCGGATTTCGAGATACCCCCTGTACCTCTTGCCATTTGCTGAAAATACATACGGGCTATTCTCCTGCTTCGGCCATACCTGCATGAAACCGTCCGCTCCGCCGTATATCATTTGAACATTAAAATTTGAATCATATATAACCAGTCTTAAACGATTGTCCTGCACAATTGAAACATCTTCTATTTCCAACAATTCTTTAGCTTCCGCACACCCTTTTTCAGCCGTATTCAGGTCATAATAAAACCCTGACCAGATTTGCCATCCGCCATCGTATGCAACATATGCATCCATTCCGGATTTTTTCACAGCGGCGGCGAAAGTCTGCGCTGCACTGAAATCAGGGAGGTTCTCTCCGATTTTCAAATGAATAGGTCCAATTACCGAGCCCTCATACGGTACTCCTTCGGTCGGTGAATATTCAAGCAAATGTCCCTGAGCAGTCAATACAAAATAGCCGTCTTTTCGTATAACAAATGAACTATTATCATTGCTTTCAACTAAAAGTTTAAAAGTTTCACCATCGGAATAGCCTATTTCAATTCCCTTTTCCGCATTAACAGATACACTGGAAACCGCATTGCTTCTGAAATTTAATCCAACCCTGATAATTTCGGGATATTGCGCTGCAAATACATTTTTAGCCGGAAACAGAAAAAAGCTTAGGATAATAGCTGCAGACAGTATAAATACACGCCTCATACAAAACCCCTCTTATCTTATGTTCATTTATATTTTTGTCTGAAATTGTCCTATAAGGCTCTCACTTAATTATATCGGTCACAAAGCGACATGTATATAATGCAAATATATCTTTCACATTATTGTCACTTAATTGTTATCTGTTTTTAAAATAATGAAAAATAAAAAAGAAAGGTAAGGATTCTTAGATACCTGATTCTTTCATTACTTTCCGAAGAGCCTTAACAGCCGCTGCAAATTTTGCAGGTCCGCCTTTTCCCATTGAGCTTATATCTATATCCGTTTCAAGCGCTTCAAGACCTTCAAACGAACCCAGATGCGGCTCCAGTGAAAGAAACATTTCTCTGTTAAACGACACGTTTATATCCGACAGAATCTCTTTTATCTTTCCATTCCCCATACCTGCCGGAACTACTTTTCCAGAATCGAATAAAGCGTCCTTTATATGCATGTATTCTATATGCGGTTTCAGCATTGAATATGCTTTGGGATATGTTTCAACGCCGCACTGTATAAAATTCGCAGGATCAAAAACCGCCTTGACATAACTACAATTCATTGACTCAATGATATCAACACATCTTTCCGCAGTATCACCGTATATTCCCTTCTCATTTTCATGCGCTAGTATAATTCCCGTTCCTTTGGCGGCTTCAGTAAAACTGTTAAAGCGTTCAAGAACTTCGTCGCGGAAATCCGCGGGATTTCCGCCCTCTGGTATATAAAAGCTGAACAAACGGATGTAGTTTGAACTTAATATCCCGGCAATTTCCAGTGTATGTTTGAATAAATCAAGATGGGCTTTAAACCGATCGGTTATACTAATCTTGCCTATCGGTGAACCTACCGACGAAACCGAAATTCCTTCACTGTCCAGCAGTTTTTTTATTTCTTTTACTTCGTTTATTGTGTATTCAACAATACCTTTCCCATAAACCCCTCTGATTTCCATATGGTTTATGTTATTTCTCTTAAGTTCGCTGATTTGTATATTCAGATCCTTGTCTATCTCGTCTGAAAAACCGCTTAATACAAATTTAACCATGGTTATCTCCTATTTTAATAAAGTAAATAATCACAGGGTTTATACCCTTTATGTTAAAATAATGGAATTACTTTCTTCATTTATTATAAATATATACTTTACGATAATATTGGATTCATTTTCAAAAACATTGTAAAAATTTATATTAAAATTTTGAAATATTATACAAAGCCAATTATGTGCGAGTCAGGCAAGTTTTCCGCTAAAATCGATACCCGTAAATTAAAGCAAAGGAGATATTGTGCAATATAAAGAAACAAAAATAACGCTGTTTTTCAGATATTGCACAATATCTCCAAGGTTTTAACAGACACTTTACCTTTTTAAAATCATAAGAATTTAACACAAACAGGTGTCGGTACGGGATAATTCTGTACCTGATTCATTTCACCGTTTTTATCGTTAAAAGTAAATACGCTGACACAATCTGAATCCTGATTTCCTACCAATACAAAACGGTTGTCCGGCGAAAAAGTAAAATTCCGCGGAGTGTTTCCGCCGCTGGGAACATGCCCAAGGAATTTCAGTTTTCCGGTATGAGAATCAACAGCGTATCTGGCTATACTGTCATGGCCTCGATTGGATGCCAGTAGAAAACTCCCGTTTTTCGAAACGTGAAGGTCGGCGCAAATATTGTTACACGAATATCCAGTTGGAAGCGTGGAAACTTTTTGGATATCACGGAAACTGCCCCATTTGTTGTCCCAAGCCAGAACAGCCACTTCTGAGCTAAGTTCACCAATTAAATAGCATATCGGAAGGTTAGGGTGAAATTCACAATATCTGGGTCCAAAGCCTGGTTCACAGGTGTACGAAGCCTCAGTGAGCTCCTCCAGCCTGCCATCATCGGTTAATCTATATGCAACCACCTTATCCAGTCCCAGATCGGGTACATACAGGTATCTGCCATCCGGCGAAAACACCGCCGAATGAGCATGCGGTCCGGCTTGGCGGGCTTTGTTTACACTTCCGCCCTTATGCTGGATAAAAGATGTACACGTGCCAAGGCTTCCATCTTCCGCAGTATCAAATACGGCAACACTGCCCGTCATAAAATTTGAAACTATGACATACCGTGCTGTTCTGTCAACACATACATGGCATGGATCCTGCCCCCCGGTAGGTTTTTTGTTTAAAAATTTCAGTCTGCGCGTTTTTTCAATTGCGAAAGAGCTAACCGAACCGCATTCGCTTCCTTCGAATTCTTTTAACTCATTTACAGCGTAAAGATAGTCTTTTCCCGTTGATATCGCCAGAAACGATGGATTGTCAATGCCTTCTTCAACCGCAACAGGTATTAGCTCACCTGTGTCTGTATCCATTTCGTAAATATATATTCCCTTTCCCTTGCCATGCAATATTTCACCTGTACCAAAAAGAATGGGGCGCGTATATGTTCCTATATATAACGTTTCCCTGCTCATCTCGTTTCACCCTCATATTAATTTTTTCAGCGCGTGAATAATAAATTCATTGCGCTTTTTAGCCAATGACTCCATGTCCTTCTTTGTCCAATCATAAAAACCTTTTTTTGTTTTATAACCAAGCTCTCCCTTTTCAACAAGTTCCCTGAACAGCGGAGAAGCATCATGTCTGCTGCTGATAACAGGCAGTACCGAATCCTGCACTGAGCAGCAAAGGTCAACACCCACACCATCAACGTGCTCAAGAGGCCCCCATGCGGGAAAACGTATACCCATACCCATTTTTACCGCAGTGTCAACATCTTCAGGCGTTGCAAGACCCATTTCAACAATATTTACAGCTTCACGTATGACAGCCTGTAATATTCGATTGGCCAACTGTCCGGGCAGATCTTTTCTGACAAGAACCGGTGCCTTACCCCAATCGGTCAGACGTTCCTTCACCATTATCGCCACATTCTCATCAGTTTTGTCTCCCATAACCACTTCGACTAACGGCACAAGATGGGCTGGAAACCAGAAATGTGCTGTGAGGGTTCGCTCGGTATAAATCGTACGTGATGATATATCGGTTATTCGCAGACCTGACGTATTTGAAGCAATTGGTATTTCTTTTGGCAGCATCGAATCTATTTTCTCAAAAANTTCCTGCTTTAGTCCAAGATCCTCGTAAACAGCCTCAATTACAAGNGTTGCTCTTGCCATTGCTTCTTCCAGATTGCAGTCATATGATAATAGATCATTCGCACAATCAGCCTGCTGCTGAGAGGTAAGTCCATTATCAAGCCTTTCCTTTATATGTTCCTTAGCTAACTCAATACCAGATTTAGCCCGGTCGGCATCGACATCGAGCATAATAGTCTTTTCTCCGGCCAATGCGCTTACAGCTGCTATTCCGCTGCCCATCATACCACTGCCTGCTATCACAACTGCATCCCTATTCATCACGCATCTTCGCCTCCATTTGGATAAATAACCACTTTCATGACGTTATCCTTGCGGTTTACAAAAGTATCTATCGCATCTGCTATGTGCTCAAGATCGAAGGTGTGGGTCACCATACTTTCAACAGAGATGTTGCCGCGGCTGATAAGTTCCATTACTTTCCACCCTGTGTTAGGATTCGCTTTGGAACCAAGGATGGAGATTTCATTAGCTGTTGTATACCTGAGCGGAATCTCCTCCGTGACATTATCAGGTGCCACACCTAACATAACAACCTTGCCCTTACGACGGCACATGCGTATTCCCTGATTTATCGTACCTTTCGCACCCGAACATTCATAGCAGACATCAACACCCAGTCCACCTGTAAGTTCTCTCACCTTTTCCACCGGGTCGCACGCGGTAAAGTCTACCGCATCGTCACATCCAAGCTTTATCGCAGATTGCAGCCGAGAGCCACGTCCTATAACAATAACTCTGCCAGCACCAAGTGCCTTCGAGATCTTCATTGCCATTATGCCGATAGGTCCAGGTCCTATCACAGCCACCGTGCTCCCCGGCTTTTGGCATGCAAGTTCTATTCCATGAAGGGCAACTCCCGCAGTATCCGCCATAGCGCCCTCTTTATATGAAACCGAATCCGGCATCGNAGTTAACGACTTGATATGGTATACGTTATATTGGCAATACGCGCCGTTGTTAATAAATCCATAATGTCGCTGGCCGCTTTCATAATTGCCATAATTCAGGCAGGTGGTATAATGACCTTCAAGACAGTTGCGGCAGTGGCCGCATCCTTTATGGGCTTCTCCGCATACGCGATCACCAACTTTAAATTTTGTTACCCCCGGACCTACAGCAACAACACGTCCTGCCCACTCGTGTCCTGCAATAAAGGGGTAGTGCGGCGGCCATACTCCTGCGATATCCCCCCGAAATATCTCAGGATCACTACCGCAAATTGCCACCCCGCCAATACGGCAGAGAACTTCTTCCGGACCCGGGACTGGTACTGGAACTGTCTGAACCTCAAATTTACCGGGACCTGTTAACACCATCGCCCTCATTGTTTCGGGAATTTTGTATTGCATATTAGTAAACCTCCTTATTGTCTTTAGCCTTTTATACCTCCGGCGGTAAGACCTCCTGTAATTTTAGAATTTAAAAACAGATACACCACCAAAATCGGCAGCACAGATATTGTAACTCCGGCATAAATAGCTCCCTGATCCTGATAATCAGCTGCCTTGACAATTGCAATTGCCACCGACAGGGGAACCTTCGCATTTCTGGAAATAAACATCACCGGAGAGATATAATCATTCCAAACATGAACAAAATTAAAGATAGAAATTGTAAATAACCCGACACGGGAAAGGGGAATTATTATATTGTGAAATATTCCGATCTCGCTGTAACCATCAATACGTGCCGCTTCTATAAAACCATCGTCAATGGTACTTTCTATATATTGCCGAAGCCAGAAGAGTGTAGCCGTGTTAGCGACAGAAGGCAGTATTATCGGCCAGTAAGTATTTAACAGCTTCATCTTCGCGGAGGCCTGGTATATACCTAACAGGCTAAGCTGTGTTGGAATCATCATTGTTGCCAGTGCAATCGCAAACATTGCTTTACTGCCGCGAAAACGAAATTTTGAGAAACCGTAGGCGGCCATCGTCCCAAAATATCCGGACAGCAATGTGGATGGCAGTGATATTAATATGCTGTTTTTAAGTGAAACCATCATGCTTATGGTTTTATTCAGGCTCTTAATATTTTGAATAAGATTGGTGCCGGGTAAAAACGACACGGCTACCGATATTTGAGCATTTGTGCGGGTTGAATTTATAATCATAATATAAAACGGAATAATACATATAACAGAGAGCAGAATCAGCAAAAAATATTGAATGAACTTTATTAACATCTTTTCAGTCTTTTTCATTTATACGACGCCTCCTTTGCCTCTGTTATTTTCCCTGCCGTTAATTATTCGGAAAGTAAGGGCGCTTACCGAAGCTATTATAATGAATAACGCTACGGCATATGTTGCGCTGTAACCATATTGGAAATTTTTAAAATTAAGATTGTATAACTGCATTACCATTGTAAGCAGCGATTTATCAGGCGCTCCGCGCCCGTCTGTCAAAAGTGCCGGTATTTCGAAGTTCTGTAATCCACCTATGAACGATGTAATAAATACATAAGTGAATATTGGCCGTAAAAGCGGCATCGTAATCTTCCAGAAGCGCTTCCATGAATTGGCACCGTCAACAATGGACGCCTCTATTACATCACCGGGAATACTCAGAATGCCGGTGGTCAAAAGTATGGCAGCATAACCAAACCACATCCACCAAATAATTGCGGCAACTGCTGATTGAGCAAGTATTGGCGTATGCAGCCAGTCAATTTTTTCCTGAAGACCAAGCTTTGTTAATATCTGGTTTACAAAACCATTCTGGTAGTCAAGGGCAAGATAAGCAAACACTGCAATGGACGACGAAGTAACCAGGTTCGGGAAATAGTAAACAGCCTTAAAAAACTGTTTGCCACGCAAATGAGACTGAGCAAAAACAACAGCGCAAATTAGTGCTACTGCCAAACGGAAAAAGATATTTAAAACCCATATAAAAGAAGTATTAAAAATGGCTTTATAGAAATCTTTATCCTGTATTAACCGTTCGTAATTATCAAATCCTACAAAAACTCTGTCATTAAGGCCATCCCAGGAAAAAAA
>JGI24709J26583_10001035_pt1 | contig 23566 bp, 19 predicted proteins | sample BioPla2DNA1_FD_26583 | JGI IMG/M metagenome (IMG submission 26583) | reverse complement strand
TTTTTTTTTGAATTTATTTCCTTTACTCGCAAATTCAGTCATTCATCATTTTTAACACTTTTACTTATTTCTTTGTAGTTTTCATAATCGCGGATGAACCATTTCATCAAACCCTATTTATACCAGTTAACCAATAGATTAAATAGAGACTTAGAAAAGGAGGATCATGTTTATGTACCTAATAGGGGAAGCTTTGATCGGAAATGGTAATGAAATAGCTCACATTGATTTGGTAATTGGAGATAAAAACGGTCCTGCTGGGACAGCCTTTGTAAACAACATGGCCAACCTCTCACTGGGCCACACACCCTTACTGTCAGTGGTCAGGCCTAACTTGATGACCAAACCAGCAACTCTCATAGTGCCTAAAGTCAGTGTACGCTGCCTTGATGATGCTAACAAAATTTTTGGACCTGCTCAAACTGCAGTGGGTAGGGCAGTAGCTGATGCTGTGGAAGAAGGAATTTTGCCTGCGGAAAATGCAGAAGAACTAGTCATAATTATCAGCGTGTTCATCCATCCTGAAGCTTCAGATTTCCGTAAAATCTACCAGTACAATTATGGGGCTACTAAATTGGCCATAAGAAGAGCCATGGAAGGATATCCATCTGTGGAAAAAGTGTTGGCAGAAAAAGACAGAGGAGCACATCCTATAATGGGCTTCAAAGTTACAAGATTATGGAAACCTCCATACTTGCAAGTGGCTCTTGATTTAGATAACTTACAGGAAATGGAGCGCATTATTGACAGCCTACCAGACAGGGAACGAATCCTTATTGAAGCAGGTACTCCACTGGTTAAGAAATTTGGAGTGGGAATTGTCAGCAAAATCCGAGAGCTCAAAAAAGATGCATTTATCATTGCCGACCTTAAAACCCTCGATGTGGGCCGAATAGAAGTTAAAATGGCTGCTGATGAGACTGCCGATGCTGTGGCTATATCTGGCCTTGGTACTCAGGAGTCAATTGAAAAAGCAGTGCATGAAGCTCAAAAACAAGGTATTTATTCCATTTTGGACATGATGAATGTGGAAAANTTCACNGAAAAGCTCGAAATGCTCAGTTACAAACCTGATATTGTGCTACTTCACCGCAATGTGGATTTGGAAACTATGAAAGCGGAACGTGGTGAAGAACAAGAAGACCTAACAGAGTGGGGCAACATTAACCAGATTAAAGAAATTATNGGCAATAATGGTTTGGTGGCTGTTGCTGGAGGAATTGTGCCAAATAAAATGGAACAAGCATTAAATAGCAATGCAGATATAATTGTGGTGGGTCGTTACATTATCGGCTCCCGAGATGTTCGTAGAGCAGCAGACGACTTCCTGGAGAAGATGCCCCAAGACCCAGATACCATGCGGTTAGCACTGGACGAAGACGAATCATTATAATAAGAACTTTTCTTTTTATTGCTCTTAATTCATTTTTTACATTATTCTTTAAATAAACATTAAAAAAATCTATAATTCTATAATTACTAGATTTTTCCAACAAAATAAAAACAGATTTCTGATTTTGGAATTAAATTAGATGTACTTTTTTAAAATTGTTAAGTTAAAGGCAATAAAAATTTAATGTTGATGAGAAAAAAGTTAAAACTTAATAAATTCAAATAATCATTATGTGGGGGAATTAATGGTGAACAAGACAATTTTAGGAATATCCGGGAGTCCTAGGAAACAGTCCACAGAACATGTATTAAGAGAAGCTCTGAATTTGATGGAAGAAAGGGGTTGCAAAACCGAATTATTCACGGTTCGGGGGAAAAACATAAGCCCCTGCCGAAACTGTGACTATTGCATACGTGAAAAAGAATGTATTTTGAAAGATGACATGTATGAACTTTATCCGATTTTTAAAGATGTTCAAGGAATTATAATAGCCACCCCAGTTTATAATGGTGGTGTCACTGCCCAGATCAAAGCAATCATGGACCGTACCAGGGCGGCGGCAGCAGCTGACATCGACTTCCTTAAACATAAAGTGGGAATGGCAATCACTGTTGGTGGAGATCGTATTGGAGGTCAAGAATTGGCAATTCAACAGATAATGACTTTTTTCATTTTAAATGGTGCCATACCAGTTAGTGGGGGGCCTTTCGGTTCCAATCTTGGAGCAAATTTTTGGTCTCATGACACTTTAAAAGGTGTTAAAGAAGATGAAGAAGGATTCAGAAGTCTCAATAAAACAATTAAGAGGTTTCATGAATTTTTGGAAAAATACCAGTNAATGAACATGAATCTGGTATAAAAATTATAAGTTATAAGTTATATCTTATAACTCCATAAGAGCGTTAATAAGATTAANTGTNTCAAANGTAAATTAAATCAAATTTTAAAAAATGAATTAGTAATTATAAGTTATAAGTTATTAGTAAAGGAGATTTCATGAGGATTGATGTTGATGAAGAAAAATGCACTGGTTGTGGGATCTGTAAAGAATCATGCCCCAAAGGCCCCAAGATCTGGAATGTGAATCAGAATGCCGTGGCCACTAATCTCCGTTACTGTCACTTGTGCACTATTTGTGCTTCTAAATGCCCGGAAGATGCAATTACTATAGTGAGGGATGCCCCAAATGATGCGAAAAAGTAAAATACAAAGGAAAACNTCTGAAACAGAAATNTGTCTTGAACTAAATATCGATGGTACCGGCCAATACAGTGTGGAAACAGGAATCCATTTTTTCAACCANATGCTAGAATCATTTGCCAGACATAGCCTCTTTGATCTTAAAGTTGAAGCCATCGGGGATATTGAAATAGATGACCACCACACAATAGAAGATGTGGGAATAGTGCTGGGAGAGGCCCTTCAAGAAGCCATGGGAGATAAAAAAGGAATCAGGCGAATGGCCCATGCACTGATACCTATGGATGAATCTCTGGCAATGGTGGCCATAGATCTCTCTGGNCGGAATTACACTGTTTTAGACATGAATTTTCACCAATATAAAGTAGGAGATCTCAGTACTGAAAATGTAAGTCATTTTTTTGAGTCTTTTGCCCAAACCGGGAAAATAAACCTTCATGCCCGCTGTGAAGGGGAAAATGACCANCATCAAGTAGAAGCTCTGTTCAAAGCATTGGCTCGGGCTCTGTTTGACGCAACNCGCGTGGTTCACGAACAAATGCCCAGCACCAAAGGTGTTTTATAAAAAAATATAATTAATNCTGAATTTAAAGAGATTAAGAAACTAAGGAGAAGAAAAACATGAAAAGTTTAATTGCTTGCTACTCCCATTCCGGGAAAACATTGACTGTTGCTGAGAAACTACAAAAAGAGATAAATGCAGATTTCACACGTATTGAACCTGTTAAAGATCGGTGGTATTTGATAAAAGCCATACACGCATATTTAGAAAAAAAATGGCCAATCAAACCTTGCACTACAGATATTGATGACTATGATTGTTTGATTGTTTGTTGCCCTATCTGGGCCGGTCGTACAACTCCTGGTGTTATCCAGTACTTAGATGAATTGGTTAACACTTCAGGCAAAAAATTTGCAGTTCTGGTTACCATGGGAGGGGATGGGAATCAATTAGCCACCATTCAGATACGGAATGGTCTGGAAGCAAAAGAAATGGAGTTTATTGACAAACTAATTATCGGTGGCAGTGCACAAAAAAGTGGTGAATGGGAAACAATGACTAAAGAATTTGCCCAAAAACTAATTAACGAGAATTAAAAGGGGAGTTATGCTTTTTTATATAGTTGAATAAATTTTTTTAAAATACTAATTCAACTGAATGTTGATTTGCTAGCCATAATCCATAAACTTCAAAGTGAGGTCGTAGCATTTTCACTCGCATCACTGCTTGTTTAATTTGTTCATGGTGAGTTTGCGTATCCACTGGATTTACAGCACAATCGTAATGTCCTACTATAAACAGTTCATCAGTGTTATGGGCATCCCTGGAAAGATCCAACTTTCTTAAAATTTCGTCCAGGTTGGAATCTTCGTCTGCCAGTATTCCATCCATACCGGGTTCAGTGATCATGTCCACAAAGTCAACTGGGTAATTCTTAGCGATCCATTGTATAACTGGCAACTGAGCTCGACCATCTATACAGTTTAGACAAGTTACAAATTGAGGTTCCATTTCGAGTTCTCTCCTTTATAAAGTCTAATCTTTTGAAGTTCTTTATTGTAAACCTAATGTATTTCTTTAAATCTATCTGAAATAATTAAAAATCCTTCCAAAATCTATTCCTGAAATCTTCAGCCCATTGTATTCCTGAAATATATTTTCTGCTGCTTTTTCTAGTTCTTCAGATTTGATACCATGATCAATGGAAAGTTTAGCCTCGATGAAAGCAGCTAAACGATCAACAACATGAAGAAGTTCTCCATCCAAAGGATGATATTCGTTTTTATTGTATTTTTCATTAATATCATGGAAACTAATACCTAACAAGACTTTTTGGTTCTTTTTTATCTTATTGTTAAATTCTGATTCAGAAAAATATTTCATGTCTTCATGCCAAGGCCGCGGTAAAAGAGGTAAAAGCTCTTCATTCATTTGAAAATCTTCATAATCCTTAATAATATCTTTAAGCCCTTCAACAGATCCTTTAACTGGTGATATGATGTCTTTTGTAAGAACTTCTGGCAAATCATGGAAGAGACCAGCGTAGAAGTTGTTATATAAACGTTTGGAGCATGCTTCAATACCCATCTCCATAGTACAGAGGTAACTGGTGGCGGCTACAATGAACATGTGCCCCAGCACCGAAGTCTCTGGTATTCTAGGAATATGAGCCCAACGCTTCTGAAAACGAAGCTGGCCACAAAGATCAATGAACCCAAAGGATTTTTTACCCAAGAGTATCTTTTGAACACCAATTAGGTCATAATGATCTTCAATCTGGTTTTCAATGTTCTCTTTGGTCTTATCAATACCATAAATGAAAGGCGCGGCATGATAGATAATTTTGAACTCCCATTGTGTGGCTAAATAGTGAGCTGCTCTTAAAATCCGCCGTTCAAGAGTGTTGGTACTTTTTAGATAATAATCTTTAAATCTTTGCTGAAAGTTTTTATCCAAACCATCCATATCCATCTCAAGCTTTTCAAAAACATGTTTATTAAGTTCATAACCTTTTTCTTTCATCATTCGATGAAATACTGGTGGTTTAATATCAGTTAAAACTGTTCGGTGCAAAAATTCAAAAATTCCACCTTCTATTAGGGCTATCCAGTCCACACTACCCTGACCCATGCGTTCTTCCTCAAATCTAGCTATTACATANGCTATAACCATTTTATGTGCCTGTTTATCCAATTCAGTAAATTCAACAGGGCGAATGTGGTCATTCCAGCGTTGCATGCTGGCTGCTTTAGAAAATCGTTCTATAATATTTTCAATCATTATACCGCCTGAGCATGTTATGTGAAAACTGGTATGAAGGAATGAGATTATGATTAAAAAAAGGATTTGAAAAATAATAAATTAAAATTAAAAATAAGCAGTCCAGATGGACCGCTCTAATACTCATTTACTGTGGTTTGGAAACTAACTCGGTTTTGGATAAGGTCTGGCCTTCTCCACCGTGTGGTTTACGTAGTACAGTGTCGTTAGCTTTTTCAATTTCACGAGCTTCCACAGCTAACTTGGCGGCGGCTGCAATCATTTCGTGGGCAGAAGCCACTATTGGTACGTATTTTTCCATTTCTTTAACCATGAAACATCCTTTGAGGTCAACATCACCTACTTTGGCGGCGATTTCGTATGCTGCCATGGCTTTGGCTTTGGCGTATGGGTTGGTGAATCCACCTGCTTCTGTGGCTTTTGCTGCGTCGATGACTACTTTTGGTAGTTCCACATCGCTTCCAGCTTCACAGGCAGCGATCATTCCGTCTAGGGTTTCCTGGACAACACGGTATGCTCCAGTAGCAGCTAGAACCTTGATCACATCAGCGTTGAATGATGCCATTTCAGTAGGATCTAAGAATTCTCTTCGGGCACCAATCATTGGGTCACCTAGTACGATCATGTATCCTAAGCCTTGTTCATCCATTTCTTCTCTTTTACCCATTCCAGGAGCGTCACCAACGATGACTGCCGGGATGTCGAATTCAGATAACAGTTCCCTTGCTCGGGCAGGGCCAGGAGCACCAGGGTTTGGGCTGATAAATACAACAAAATCTGGGTCGAAATCTTTTATTTTTGGCACGGCTTCTTCGATTTGTTCTGGGTTCATCTTTGCTCCAGAACCTACACCTCTAACGTCTATGTTAGGCCTATCGGCCCTCTCGTCTAGTACTAAGTCAATGACAGGAGAGGTACCTAAGTTACCGCATTTAATAACTCCTATTTTTACTACCATATTATCACCGTTTTGCTATTTGGAAGATCGGCATAAGTATTTTTTCATTTAATTTATAGGGGAAGATTTATATATGAGATTTTTGAGTTTGCGAAAAAGTTTAAAAACAGATTGCTGTGATATAAAGGAGTTACAATGAATTGATTTAAAATACATTTATAAAAAAAAACACTATTTGAATAGGCATTATTATGAAATTTTTTGTAAATATTCTAATGATTATTATATTTTGAGCCCTGATATCCGTCTCTGGATGTGTTGAGGATAGTTCACATGGATAATAGTAAATAAATAGAAAATTTTTCATTAGGGTGTTAACTTTTATATTGCATGCCAATTTGGAGGTTAGTATATACCAACAGAGTTACAAAAACCACTGCGGTTTCCAAAGATTTGTATTCCCAATAACATATCTCAATAACACCAAACGAGAATTAATTTTATTTATATACGTATAGTTGTTTTTTTTTCAAGAATTTTGTGATACTATTTCAACAAGTTAGACATGGGTTTCAAGTGTAACTTTTATCTAAAAAATTTGATAATGATTTAAAAAATATTTAAATCACCCCAAAAAAATGAAAGTCATTTAATTTGTTGGTTTTTCTGGGATATTCTAAAAAGCTGGATTGCATATATTATCACTGCAACAATGGCTAAAATATAGAATAGATAGACTACACTATCGGTGGGGCCAGTCTCGACCCAAATCATCGTATGGGTGAGTACAATTGCATATAAAGCTGTGAGCGCTCCGTTTGCTTTCTGGTGTGTTGCATGGATTATTTTCAACACCACTCCCATAACAAACATCTGCACAATCATGGCATATAATCCAAAGTCCAGTACTGCTGGTCCAAAAATTGTGGATGTAATGCTGGTTGTGGGAGTATTTCCCCCTACTGGATAGTTCAAAACGACATGTCCCACAGTAACTCGTGGGTGTCCAGTGGTAAGGGCTTGATGGATCAAGTCTCCTCCAGTAGCTCCAGCCATGTGCACGATCTTGTCAAATACCATCATGGTGAATCCAGCGCGGTAAGCAACTAGTTGTAATGGGTTTAAACTCCATTGTTGCCATTGAATTGACATTACAGCTATATATCCTGCTGCTATTCCAATTAAAGCAATAATAAGTATTGAAATTAATACATAGGTGGTTTTCATTTTGCGAGTGTAATATAAGGTGATGAAAGCACTTATGAGAATGGCCATGGTAGTGGTACGATATCCATTAATGGCAAATACAACCAGACCTATTATGAAGATTACATAGTACCATTTACGAGGATATTTAGCCAGTAGAATTGTAATGGCAGGCAAAAAAAGGGGATATGCAATGCGCCATAAGTCAGTGGTGGCTTTAAATTTCAGATATCCACTTAAAATTGGTATGCCTCCCAGAAGATAGATGTTAAGACCTTGTAGAAAAATAGCAATGAATACTGCGGCTAACAATACCCTTTCATCTAACAAGACACGGCATTTGTTGTACCATTGTTCAGAATTATCTTCAGTGACTTTAAGATCCCTAAAAATAGATTTTAGTTTCACACTATGATCGTGAATTATTTTAGGAACAAATACACCTATTGTGAAAAATAAGGTTCCAATAAAAATGTAGAGAAAAGATGTGCTTGAAATCCATTGAAGATTTCTCAAGTGCTCTTGATATGCAATGGCTGCTAATAATACATATATTACAATTATTAGCACCAAAATGTATGGTGAAAATAGATCAACTCTTTTTAATTCTGAAAACTTCATGAATAATGCTCCTGAATATATTCTTCATGATGAAGTAAGGTATATGATATGATGTGGATTAAGATATGAGTGTATTCTTAATTAGAATTGCTATTTTTGATGCAGATTGTAGTGGTCTAAATTGAATATCCAGAATTTTATATTTTTAAATTATCTACTACTTAATCTCAAATTCTTTTATTGCCTTTTTTAGCTTATATTATTTCGTTTGTGTTTAAGCTCCTGCGGGATTCTAACAATATGACATTATTTGTTATGCTGATCCAACTTATTTACTTCTACTGTAGAATAAATACAGTGCAAAATCACAAATTCAGCAAATTCACCGAGCACTATCGGTCTACAGTAGAAATGTTTCTTACATTTTCTGGCACAAATAATAAGATGAATAATAGCAATTTTGAGATCTACAAGATTTTTGTTTCTACTGTAGACCTTATATAATCAATCACTGCAAGTTTTTAAACAAAAGACCACTCATTTACATTGGAAAATGTAAAAAATATATTAAAAATCTCCTAATGCACTTTTAATAATTTGAGTGGCGAAAGTTGGGCAAGCTGCCACATGAGTATGAACGTAACTGGCTAAAGTGTTCTTACTCATAAGCCCGTCCATGGAATCAGTCACTCCTCGACCCCTCAAAATATCGAATGCAAATTTTGGTTTTTGACCTTCCAATTCCAGTTTCGAGTAGTGGAATTCGTGACCATGGAACATCTCCCCCCCTGGGATGATAATATTATCTTGAATCGCTTTGGCAACAACGTAACTTAATGCTTGTGGTTTTTTGGTCATGTGGGATTGATAAGGAAAAATATTACACATTTCCTGATGGTTTATTGAACGGGTTAAGTACATGAGCCCTCCACACTCAGCATATATAGGTTGGTTGTTTTCATGATATTTTTTCATGGAAGTGCGCATTGACTGGTTAGCTGAAAGTTCTTTGGCAAAAATTTCAGGGTAACCCCCACCAATGTAGATACCATCCACATCTGGCACAGCATCATCATGTAAAGGGCTGAAATATACTAAGTCAGCGTTGTTAGCTTCGAAAGATTCCAAATTATCCTGATAATAAAAAGAGAATACTTCATCTTTTGCTATGCCGATTTTAAGCTTTTTCTTATTTTTTTTATGGAATAGTGGCTCACGTCCATCAGGGAGTTTTCCTGCTGCTTTCATTATGGCCATGAGGGCGTCTAGGTCAATATTTTCCCCCATAACCTGACCCCAATCTTCGATGTTGCGTAATATGCTATCATGTTCAACGGCCGGCACCAAACCTAAATGTCTTTGTTCCACACTAATAGATTCATCACGTGGTATTCCTCCAATGACTTGAGTATTAGCTAGTTTTTCAACAGCTTCCTTGGTTTTAAGGTAGTGTTTACGATTTTTTACTAAATTCAAAATGACCCCTTCAATCTTGATAGATGGATCTAGAGTTTTAAATCCAATAACCACTGCAGCAGCACTTTTCACTAAGCTTCGAGAGTTCAAAATAAGGATAACAGGAGAATTAAGTGCTTTTGCTATGGAAGCTGTGTTGCCAACGTCCTCAATAGGACTAATACCTTCATAAAGACCCCTTACACCCTCAATAATTCCCATGTTGGAGTTTGAGATCTTTAAAGCCCTTTCAAAAGCCTCCCTGATCTGGGGGTAACTCATGAAAAATGAGTCCAGGTTTCGGCTGATATTGCCTGTGGCTAGAGTATGGTAAGTGGGATCAATATAATCCGGACCTACCTTGAAAGGTTGAACTCTCTGTTCTTCTGAGAGAGCTTTCATAATTCCTGTGGAGACTGTTGTTTTCCCCACTGCACTTCCTGTTCCAGCTAAGACAATACGCATATACTATGAATTGTTATCAATGCTTTAAAAACATAGAGGGTTAATAGATGCTAAATTATAGATAGATGTTTATTTCAGACAAAGAAGGTTAAATACTTCCCAATACCTCTTTTTGAAATTGTATATTAATCATTAAAAACATAAAAAAAATGATGGACATAGAAAAACTACGCATTCTAGGGGAGGCCTCACAATACGACCTTTGTAACTATGTGAGTTTAAACCAGGAAAATTTCACATCCAAAAATCTTCCAGGAATTTATAATGCACGAACACAAGGTGGTTGTCAAGTTCCATTATTCAAGGTTTTAATGAGTAATTTTTGCACTAATGATTGTAATTACTGCATAAACCATTGCCACAATCGTTTTGAGAGAATTGAATTCACTCCAGAAGAATTAATAACGGTTTTCCTTCATTACTATCAGAATCATTATGCGGAAGGACTTTTTTTAAGTTCAGGAATGCCGGGAGATGCTGATCAAGCCATGGAAAAAATGATTGCTGTGGCCAGGAAGTTACGATTAGAATATGAATACCGTGGATATATACACTTGAAAATAATTCCAGGGGCTTCTTATGATATGATAAAAAGGGCAATGAGCCTTGCTGACCGGGTCAGTGTAAACCTCGAATCAGCTACTTCTTCTGGTTTTGAAGAACTCACTAGTACCAAAGATTATCATAATGATGTTTTGCGTAGAATGAAATGGATCGAACGTTTGAAGAAACGCCACCCTCAAATGGCGCCTTCTGGCCAAAGTACACAGTTAATTGTGGGTGCTAATGATGAAACAGATCAAGACATACTCAAACGGGCCGAATGGCTGAATAAACATCTGAATATAAATTTAAGTTATTTAAGCCCCTTTGAACCTCTGAAAAAGACTCCGATGGAAGAGCATGAAAAACCTGCTGATAATCGAACACCTCGTTTGTATCAGGCTCAGTTTCTCTTAAATTCGTATGGTTTTTCTTTTGATGAGTTGGTGTTGGATGATGATGGATTTCTTTTCTTGGATGATGATCCAAAATTGGTCTGGGCCAAACTCCATAAAGAATTGTTCCCCATGGAAATAAATGAAGCTAGTTTTAAAGAATTACTTCGTGTTCCAGGAATAGGTAAAATTTCTGCGAGAAAGATTATTGAAGCAAGGAAAAATGGAATGAAATTTACGAAATTGGATGAGATTAAAAGGTTAGGGGTGGTTGTTAAAAGAGCAGAGCCATTCTTAAAACTTGATAAAAATCATCAAACAACATTGTCTTATAAGTTCTAAGTTATTAGTTATAACTTATATGTTATAATTCATGTCATTTCATATTTTTGATTAGAGTTCTAGACGCAACAATAGAAAATCAATTTTTGTGATATTCAAATCAAAAATCATCTTTTATCAAGATCAATGTGTCAAATAGTTAATCAATTTTTAAAGTAGTATAGCTATTAATTAATATGTTGAACAGGATATTGAAAGATTTTTTTCTCTGATAATCGTAACCTCATGAGAAAATTTAAAAAAATTAAAATTCTTCGTCTTCAAACAATTCCCAGATTTCAGGATACTTCTGTTGCACGGCTTCTTCAATAAGCACTGACGCCTCTTTGCTAATACTAAATGCAGGTTTAGTTTTTTTTAAAAATCTAAAAACGGCTGCGGATTTTGCTGACCAAAGGGATATGCGCGGATTCTTGCGAACTTCTAGTACAACACCTTCAAAAATCATTTTGTAAGGATCTTCTTGAGTTTTCCTGACTTTTCTTGTCTTTGGTTTTTCTATAGCAGAACCTTTAATCGAAACGTTCCCCTTCATAGGAGATTTTTTCGTATTTACGGTAGATTCTGATTTTTCTTTACGAATTAAAGCGTCTAATCCCTTACCTAATGCTTTTTCACTCTTTTTTGATGGAGTCATTATGCTTCCTCCGTTCCTTGCCCGTTCATTGTTAAAATTTCCTTGGCAAGGTCATTATATGCTTCAGTTCCAACACATTCCTCATCATAAATTACACATGGTTTGCCATGGCTAGGTGCTTCAGCCAGCTTCACATTACGAGGGATCGTTGTGTTAAAGATATACTCTGTCTCACCAAAGAATTGCTTTACATTCTGGTAAACATCCCTACCTAACCTAGTTCGAGAATCATAAAGGGTGATTAAGATTCCTTTGATGGGTGAAGGACTGTTTAAACGAGTTTCCACTAAGTTCATGGCATCTAACAGATCAGCCATTCCTTCTAATGCATAAAATTCAGCTTGAATTGGAATTATGACACTATCAGCAGCTACTAATGAATTTATTGTCAGTATACCTAAGGAAGGCGGCACATCCAAAAAAATATAATCGTAATTCTCCTGAACATCATCCATAGTCTCTTTAAGAATAAATGGAAATCCTATATCCTTGCTAAGTTCGATTTCGGCACCACTCAGAGAGATGTGGCTGGGAAGAAGATCTAATCCTGATATTTTAGTTGCAACAATAGCCTCATCCAGAGTTTGTTGTCCTGTTAAAACTCGATATATTGAATTATCTTCATTTTTCTCCAAACCAAATGCAGTGGTAGCATTAGCTTGAGGATCCATGTCTATAACCAATATGTTCTTTCCATAAAGTGCTAATGAAGTAGAAAGATTAACTGCAGTGGTGGTTTTACCACAACCTCCCTTCTGATTTAAAATTGCTATAACTTCCGCCATAATTGATCTCCTAAATCTTATAAATTATAAGTTATAAGTTATAATATTTATAGTTTTCACCAAGTCTGGGGAGATCTAGATAAAAATGCTAATATCATAAATTTAAATGAGAAAATGCGTATATCTAAAAAACTGGAATCAAACCAGGACTAGTTCCAGTAATGCATTCCCCTCCATAGGGAGTAACCAAAAAAGTGTTTTCGATTCCAACCATTCCAATATTTTCGATGCCTTTTTTAGGTTCCACCGCAAATACCATCCCCTCTTGAATTGGTTCGTCAAATTTTTCTGCAATAACTGGAGTTTCATCAATTAATAAACCTATTCCATGTCCAATAAATTTTACCTTGTGTTCTCCAAAACCCATAAAGTTTTCAAGGAATTTATCATCCAAATTATCCATTATTTTCCTATAAATCTCAGAAGGAATTGCTCCTGGTTTAAGCATTTTTGCAATCTCATTTTGTATTTCAACACACTTTTGGTGTGCTTCAATGGCGTGCTGAGGCAATGAACAGCCGAACATGTAAGTCATAGTCTTATCAGTGTTATAACCATCAACTCCACAACCAACATCTACGAAAACAAGATCTCCCCTCCTCAATTTCCGGTCACGGCTTCCCAAAACTGGTGCCGCGGGACTAAGCCCCTTATTTCCACTAGCACCATCAAAATATGTTGGATAAAGTGAACTTTCACCAAACCCCACATGCCCAACAATAATTTCGGTGTCAAACATTCCAAAACGAGTAACCGCATCGTGCCCTTCATCTATTAAAATAGAAAAAAGTTTGGATGCGAGAGTAGCCTCATTCATCCCTTCGCAAAGTATATTCGGCACTATATCTTCCAATACATGCTGATGTATCTTTCCAGACTTTCTCATTAATGAAAGCTCGTATTCACTTTTAACGGCCCTGACAGAAGCTATACAAGAATCTAAAGGTTTATAATTCTGAAAAGGAAAATGTTTTTTGAATCTGTGATATAGCGCTAAAGGAACAACTTCTGTTTCAAGATGTATGCTATTTGGAAGTGTACACATATGTTTTGCTGCATCACGAAAGCTATTCATTGGCTTTATATCTGGAAAAAATGATTCATCCAGTGCTCTCTGGTAACTACGCCTCACCCAAAATGTGGGTTCTTCATCTCTAGGAATAAGCAGCATCCCATCTTGCATGGTTCCAGTGAAATAAAAAAGATTAATATTACTAAAAATTACAGCCATATCCCATTCAGGATCAACTGCAGACATGACCTCCTTAAATTTACCCATTCTATTTTCCATTTCAGATACCGGAGTTTTTTTCAAAGGAATAACCCCCTATATATCATTAATTCATATGCAACATCAGGACTGGAAAGATATAATTATCAGAAATTGATCCTTCTAGAAATATTCAAGGGGAGAGGTAATGGTCGATATGGCATTCCTTTAGTTTCAAGCTGAATAATGTCGATTAGTTCTTTAAGGCCCATGGAAACCTTTTGACCAGTTTCTCTAACATTTATAGTTAATTCTGCACCTTCGAGTTCACGATCTCCAATTACTACCACGAATGGTACCCATTCTCCCCCAGCATTTCTGATTTTCTTACCCACTGTTTCAGGCCGGTCATCTACATCCACCCGTATATGAGCATCACGGAGTTCTTGAGCTAACTTGGCAACGTATTCTAAGTGTCTTTCGGCAATGGGAATAATCCTGACTTGAGTGGGTGCAAGCCACAAAGGCAGCATGGGGGCTTTTTCTTTCATGTCTAGCGCCGATTTTTCAAGCAAACTACAGATAACCCGTTCAATACTTCCAGTGGGGCTGCAATGCAATATTATAGGATGATTTTCATGCTCTTTTTGGTCAATATATGTAATTCCAAATCTTTCTCCGCTTTCTACGTCCATCTGAATTGTAGGATTTTCAATTGGCCTTCCTAGGTAATCAATGGCTGCGAAATCCATTTTGCATATCCAGTAATGCTTTCTTTCAGGTAAAATTTCCAAAAGAACTGGTTTGCCTATCTTTTGTGCGGCATGGTGGATCCAATCCTTGTTTTCTTGCATGAACTCAGCTGTAGTCCGGAAAATAACTTCATAATTAACTTTCAGGTCTTCACCGGTCTTTTTACACATGTCGATCTGTTTTTGGAACTCTTCCATTGATTGGGTTAAGTCAGCACAAACAGTGTGTAAATCAGGCATGGTAAATCCCCTTAGTCTTTTTAAACCTACCACTTCACCTTTCTTCTCCAATCGGAAACTGTAAGTTGATAACTCATATATGCCTACTGGGAGGTTTTTCCAAGTTAAAAAGGAATCAGACAGGACTCTGAACGCTCCAAAACAGCAAGCATATCTGAGCATGAGATCTTTTTTACCTCCACCCATACGGTACTGGCGTTCTCCAAATTTTTCAGCATGCACACGGATTGCATCATCAGCCAAGTCGTACATGATAGGAGTTTCAACTGGCATTGCTCCTCGGTCAGTTACCAGTGTGTAAACATAATCAGAAAGAAGATCTCTTATCAATCTACCTTTAGGATACCATCTAAGATGTCCTACATCAGCAGAAGGTTCATAATCTGCCAATTTCTTTTCCCTCATGAGTTTAACATGGGGTGGTTCTTCTCCACTTGATTCACCTCGACCCAATTCATAATCTATCAGTTTATTCATATCTTGATTAAGATCACTGAATTGGTCAAGATCAGCGCATTCTCCATCATATAAAATAAAAAAGTGTGATTTTTCCCCTTTTTCCACGTTTTCTTCTTCTTTTGGAGTTGATTCGGGAGTAATACTTCTTGAAAGCTCTGATAAGGGGTGCCCTTTACATGACACTTCGAAAGATTTGTACCATCCAAAAGGAACTCTGCTAACTGGTAAATCCATCTTGGCCAGTTTTGATTCTAGGTTGTTGAGAATTTTTTTAGCAGATTCTGGTGAGCCTAAAGAGGAACTTAAATGGGCATAGGGATATATTACAATGTTTTCTGCTTTGACATTCCTAAAAACGTTGATTATCTCGTTTACTGCATTTTCAGCTACTTCTTCCGGTTTTGGCTCATCTTCTTTCTCAACTGCAGTGAAAACAACCAGTGCATTTTGAAATTCGCCTTTTTTCTTATTTTCGCTAATTTTCTCTGCAATTCGTGTTTTAGATTTGGTTTGGTACTTCAAATGATCAGAATGAATCAAAAGTATGCGCATGTAACCACCTGTAAATTAAATAACTGTAATAGTATTTATTCCTGTCAAGAATGATTCACTAAAAATAAAGTTCTGTCATGATGTTATTTATAAGCTACCTCTAACNGGNAAAATAACTAGAATTTTTATTCATCTCGGATTTATCATGAATTTAATTCTCAGAATATTAACCCTTAAAAAAAAAGATTTAACACAACTGTTTGCCAAAAATCGTAATTTTTAATATGATCACAATATCCCATTATCCGCAGATTCCGTGCATTAATATTACGTTGAAGGATGATTAATGATAAATAAACATTAAAAACTGTTTTAAAAGCGTTGCTGAAAGTCAGTANTATGCATTACTATGCCTCCATTAGTACAGCATAACACCTTATGGAAAACTTAAGATAANAATTGGGCAGATGCTCAAATCCCTATTTTAACCAACCGTTACCCTNAAAACATTCTGTAGCCATCAATCAAAATAATAATCCAAAAAGAAAGAATAACCGGAAAAAATGGTAGTAATCTTAGCAATAATATGATTAAAAATATAATAATCTAAATTGTAGGTTTTTTCACGTATTTTTGTCTTTAAATAGGATGTAAGCATTTCATTAGGATTAAAAATTTGAGGATGTGAAGACAATAATTGTTAGTTCATAAACATCAAATTCTATAAAAAATTTTCCAAAAAAGGAATTGATTGATGAATGAGTATTAATAAGATTGAGATTTGATGAATTAATATTAAAATTGTTTATAAAGATAGCATTTAAAAGATAAAATGACATATTTATATTATTACAATTTACCATTTGTTCTAACTCACAGGTGATATAATGCGAAGTGATAAAATAAAAAAGGGAATGCAGCGGGCCCCACATCGTTCCCTTTTGAGAGCATGCGGCGTGACTGATGCCGAGATGGAAAAACCATTTATAGGAGTGGCTAACAGTTTTACAGACATAGTACCAGGACATATTCATTTAAAACAGATTGCAAATGCAGTTAAACTTGGGATAAGTCAAGCCGGAGGCGTTCCCTTCGAATTCAACACCATGGCTATTTGTGATGGAATCGCCATGAACCATGAGGGAATGCGTTATTCCCTGGCCAGCCGTGAAATTGTAGCTGACACCGTGGAAAGTATGGCGCAAGCCCATAGCTTGGATGCCTTGGTTCTTTTACCAACTTGTGATAAAATTGTCCCAGGAATGCTTATGGGTGCGGCCCGGCTAGATATTCCTGCTATTGTAGTTACTGGTGGTCCAATGCTACCTGGAGAGTACAAAGGTGAAGCTGTGGATCTTATTAATGTTTTTGAAGGTGTGGGAAAAGTTTCAGCAGGAAATATGAGTGAAACAGAATTAGATGAGTTGGAACGCTGCGCTTGTCCTGGAGCAGGATCGTGTGCTGGTCTTTTCACCGCCAACAGTATGGCATGTCTTACTGAAGCTATGGGAATGAGCCTACCCTACTGTGCAACTACTCATGCAGTGGATTCTAAGAAGATCCAGATGGCCAGGGAATCCGGAGAAAAAATAATAGAATTGGTGGAAAAAAACATCACCCCCTCCATGATTATGACCCAAGACGCATTTTATAATGCAGTAGTTGTTGATCTAGCCCTAGGAGGATCCAGTAACACCACCCTTCATTTACCCGCCATAGCCCATGAACTATCTGATAAAGGAGTTAAAATTAATTTAGACATTTTTGATGAACTCAGTCGAAAAATACCTCATTTAACTGCTATAAGTCCATCCGGAAGCCATACAATGATGGATTTAGACAAAGCAGGAGGCATACCTGCGATTTTAAAGGTTCTAGAAGATGAAATCAAAGGAGGAAATCTAACTTGTACTGGACAATCCTTGAAAAAAAATATCAGTGCTGCTAGAGTCAAAAATGACCAGGTTATCCGCCCAATTAACAATCCGGTGCACAGTGAAGGAGGTATTGCAGTTCTTAAAGGCAATTTATCTCCCAATGGCTCTGTTGTTAAACAAGCTGCTGTTACTGAAGATATGTTAATACATGAAGGTCCAGCCAAAGTTTATAACAGTGAAGAAGAATGTGTGCAAGCCATTTTTCAAAACAAGATCACAAATGGTGATGTAGTCATTATCCGTTATGAAGGTCCCAAAGGAGGTCCTGGAATGAGGGAAATGTTAAACCCTACTTCAGCCATATCTGGAAGAGGATTAGACTCAGTTGCGCTGATTACTGATGGTAGATTTTCTGGCGGTACTAGAGGACCATGCATAGGTCATGTTTCTCCAGAAGCCATGGCAAATGGCCCAATCGCTATTGTTGAAAACGGAGACATAATAAAAATTGACATACCGAACAGGAAACTGGAAATAATGTTAGAAGAGGAAGAAATCCAGAAAAGGTTTAGTAAAGTAAAACACCCTGAAAAAAAATTAAAAGGATGGTTATCACGATATAGTAAATTAGTAAGCTCTGCAGATAAAGGAGCCATTTTAGATTGGGTGGTTTAATGGTCAAAAGGCGTTCAGGAAGCCAAAGAAAGGTTGATGAAAATTCAAACTACTCTGAAGAAAATGATATTGCTACAGAGCGAGAAATAATTAGTTACCTTGCCATAATACTTTTGGGATTAATTCTGGCACAACACCTTAACGTAGTGGTATCTGGGAGCATGGAACCGGTCTTCTATCGTGGAGATGTGGTGATAATTGAAAAAACAAACTTCATGGGTTTCAGTGAGATGGATGCCGAAGATCTTAAAATAGGAGACATTATAATATATGATGCTACTTGGTTTGCAGAACCGGTTATTCATCGAATTGTTGGAATAAAACAAGGTTCAGATGGAAAAAAATATTATATTACCAAAGGAGATAATAACTCTAATGCAGACCCTGCACTAGTTTCAGGAGCCCAAGTTAAAGCTAAAGTAATTACAATTGGGAACCATCCACTGGTGATCCCTAAAATAGGTTATATCACCCTATTAATTCGTGGACTTTAATCCACAGAGACATAATTTTTGATAATTTATTCTAAAGAGTAACTTATTATTACATGAATTTAAGCTCATTAAGGTGAAGTTATGTACAGAATTCTGGAAAAAAATGCCCGTAATTCCGTTGAAAAGGCATTGAAATCCCTAGAATGGGAAGTAATTGAAGATATCGCATTTGAACAACCCCCCAATCCCAATATGGGTGATCTGGCCACTTCAGTGGCATTCCAAATAGCAAGCCAGCGAAAAAGTTCCCCAGTTGACATTGCAAAGCGAATTAAAGAAGTATTGGATGTAGAATCTCCATTCAAAAAGGTAGAATCCATAGGCCCATATCTAAACTTCTTTTTAGATAATGAAACTTTTTTTAAGTTGGTTTTAAAATCTGTACAAGAAAATTATGGTTCACTTGAAGATAAAAACACTAAAGTGATTCTTGAACACACTTCTGCCAATCCTAACGGCCCTTTACACATAGGCCACATTCGTAATGCAATAATTGGTGATTCTTTGGCCCGTATCCTTAAAGCAGCTGGTTTCCAAGTAGAAACACAATACTACGTAAATGATATGGGGCGACAGATTGCAATGATCGTATGGGGCCTTCAAAACTTGGATTACCATCTGAATCCTGATGAAAAATCAGATATAGCTATAGGTAAACTTTATTTCGAGGTTAACCAGGAATTAAAAGCAGATCCTGATGTTAAAAATCAGGTAAGTGCGATTCTAAGAACTTATGAAGAAGAAAACCCGGAAAAATTGGAATTCATGTTTAAAAACGTGGTTAACAAGTGTTTGGAAGGAGTGAAAGAAACATCACATCGTCTTCAGATCACCCACGACCGTTTCGTTTGGGAAAGTCAGTTTATCAGGGATGGTTCGGTGAACCTAATTATGGAAAATCTGAAAGATCATATTAGCCATAACGATGTGAGTTACTTAGATCTTACAGATTATGGTATTGAAAAAGAACTAATTCTCACCCGTTCAGATGGAACTTCTCTTTACACCACCCGAGATCTCGCTTATCACCTCCAAAAATCTGAACAAGCGGATTGGGTGGTAGATGTTCTTGGTTCTGACCATAAGCTGGCTATTGATCAACTTACAATTGCATTGGAATTTTTGGGAGGGAAAACACCAGAAGTAATTTTTTATGAGTTCATTACTCTCCCTGAAGGATCTATGTCCACTAGGAAAGGAGTATTTATCAGCGTGGATCAGTTAATGGATGAAGCATTCGCAAGGGCGCAAAGTGAATTAGAAGATAGAAGGCCAGAATTAAACGAATCTCTATCTAAAGAAATCGCCGAAAAAATAGGTATTGGAGCTATACGTTACTTTATAGCCCGATTATCTCCAGAAAAACATTTAGTGTTTAAATGGGATGAAGCATTGAGCTTTGAGAGAGGATGTGCATCCATACAATATGCACATGCTAGAGCATGCAAATTATTGGAAAATGCATCAGCAAAAGACAAATTATCAGTAGAAATCGATACACTGGATTTTTCTGATCTTAATACACTGGAAATTGACCTCCTTAAAACCATTGCTAAATTCACGAGTATTGTGGAAAATTCAGCAAAAGACCTTAGAGTCCATCCAATAGCCCAATACGCCATGGAAATGGCGGGAGCTTTCAACAAATTCTACAAATCCGTGCCAGTAATTGGTTCTGAAAAAGAAATCTTAAGATTATTATTAGTTGATAAATCCAGAATAACCATCAGAAATTGCCTAGATTTATTAGGAATAGAATCACCAGATTCAATGTAATTAGTATTGAAGGTAGCTATGTAAATATGATTTCTTGTAATGTATTGGTTTTTTTCTAATTACTTTTTCTATTCATTAAAAATATATTTACCCCATAAGCCAGTTCATAATGGCTTTTTGAACGTGCAAGCGGTTTTCAGCTTGATCCCACACAGCAGATTGGGGTCCGTTTAATACTTCTTCAGTTATTTCCTGATCACGAACAGCAGGTAGGCAGTGCAAAACTATTGCATCAGGATGCGCCAAGTTTAAAATATCCTGGTTAACTTGATAATCCTTTAAATCACCTAATCGTTGTGATTCTTCAGATTCATCGCCCATACTTACCCACACATCTGTATATATCACATCTGTACCTTTTACCGCGTCTTGAACATCACCGGTGATCTTTAGTACTGAACCGGTTTTTTTGGCTACTTTCTTGGCGTCCTTAAAAATAATTGGATCTGGTTCATAGTTGCTAGGACATGCTACAGTGACATCCATGCCTACCATGGCCGCAGCCAATAATAAAGAATTACAGACATTGTTCCCATCACCCATAAATGTCATATGAAGGTCAAGGGTATTTTTTTGTTCATTAATGGTGAAAATATCTGTAAAAGCTTGGCAAGGATGTTCTAGATTAGTTAACCCGTTAATGACTGGTACGTCAGAATATCTTGCAAATTGAAGAACATCATCATGTTTATGTGCCCTGATCATGACCCCATCAACGTAACGACTCATTGCCTTGGCCGTGTCCTCAATTAGTTCTCCTCGACCTAATTGAAGATCAGAAGCAGACAAATAGAGCGGTTGCCCCCCTAATTGATACATACCCACTTCAAAGGACATTCGCGTTCGAGTAGAAGCTTTTTCAAAAACCATGGCCAGTGATTTATTTTTTAATGGTTTTTTTGAAATATTTCCGTGTTTAAACTCCTTAGCTTCTGAAATTATGTCCCATACATTGTTACGAGCATCTAATGCTGATAAAAGGTGCATCATAGATTCATCCCTAATTTATTATATTTTTTTACATCGAATTGATTAAATATGAATTCTGGGCATCATTGAAATTGAACTATCTGGGAATGCTTTTACTTAAATTTTGTGAAACCCCATAATTAATTTTCATGCCTATTTAGACTACTATTATTCTTCTGATAATTGAAGTTGTTTTTCATGTTGTGGTTTTTTTAGTATTCTAATGATTTTTTTCAANGTAACGATCCCATAATTCACGAAATTTGATAGAATTTCCTTTGAAACCGATATGGAACTTTTCTTAGTTTTAACTATTATTTTTTAGGGGAATTTCCATAGGTAAGTTGTTTTTTGGGGTTTAATGTATTGTATAGTAGCAGATATTCTTTAGATCTGGTATGAATTCATCCAAATAGATAAATGCTTGTTTTTATGGAACTTATTTTATTTTTTTATTTCAATCATATGCTGAATACGTTTCTCAATGAGTTGTTTAGTTCCCACGTCACTTCGATGATACAAATCCCCGTGCACGTGTTTGGTGGCCCTTTCACATCGTTCTTCTGCATCTTGCAAGTCATTTGCAGTAGTTACCACAGCCAAAGCTCTGGAACTTGTAGTTAGAACTTCGTTATTTCTTTGATTAACTGCGGCATAGAATACCATGCCACCTTCTGCTTCTATTTTTTCTTCATCTACATGGACAAGTTGACCCGCTTTCCCACTATCAGGATATCCATTAGGCACTAAATACTTACATACGGTAGCTTCAGGCTTGAATTTAGCTTTTTTAATATTTCCATCAATCACGCCTTGAAAAAGTCCTAATAAGCTAGTTTCCAAGATGGGTAGAACATTCATAGCCTCTGGATCACCGAAACGTGCATTATACTCTACTAAACGTGGCCCATCACTGCAAAGCATGAATTGACCATAAAGAACGCCCTTATAAGGCCCAACTTCATTTTTGACTGCCTTAACAGTTTTTTCCATCACTTCAACCGATGCATCATAACTTTTCTGATCCAAAAAAGGCAACAAACCATTGGTTTCGGAGTAAGAACCCATTCCACCAGTTATAGGCCCCTGATCTCCTTCAAAGGCATGAGGGTGGTCTTGAACTGCAGGCATTGGCACTAAATTTTCACCGTCCACTAAGGCTTGTACAGTGAATTCTTCACCCACCAGACGTTCTTCAATAACTACACTGGCATGTCCCCCAATTTTGTTGTCTATAATCTCTTTAGCATAAGATTTTGCGTCTGTTAAATTTTTTAAGTGTTCTCCCACTATTTTTACGCCTTTACCACCAGTTAGCCCCACAGGTTTTACCACCACATCCTTTCCAAAATCGTCGATAAAATCTTCAGCATCCCTTACATTGTCAAAAACCCCAAATGCTATTGATCCAGGAACTTTATGTTTAACAAAAAGGTTTCTCATAAAAGCCTTGTCGGTTTCTATCTTGGCAGCTTCTTGTGTGGGACCAACACAAGGAATTCCTGCTTCTTGAAGAGCATCCACAATCCCATGTTCTAAAGGAGCTTCAGGCCCTATTACAGCCATGTCAACCTTTGAGTCTAAAGCATATTTTTTGACTCCTTGAATATCCATCTCACTACCAATTTTAAATTGAGATATACGAGCAATACCTGGGTTTTGATTGCTCATTAAAGAATAAAGGTCGGCTTCTTCATGCAATGCTTGGCAAATTGCGTGTTCCCTTGCTCCAGTTCCTACCACTAGAATCTTCATATTAATCCTCCATGTATCTTGAGTAAACATCTTTAATTTCACACCACATATATTCCTGTCTTTTTCATGTGTCATAAGATCAATTCAATAAATAAAAAAGTTGAAGATATCAAACACAAAAATACTAAAAAATACATATACCATGAAAATTAAAATCGGCATATGATAAATTAAGTCATGTTTTTATTGTGAAAATCATGATTTT
>JGI24709J26583_10001034_pt1 | contig 23570 bp, 23 predicted proteins | sample BioPla2DNA1_FD_26583 | JGI IMG/M metagenome (IMG submission 26583) | reverse complement strand
GATATTTATTTAATAATGGTTTTTCCACCCATATATGGCTGAAGAGCCTTAGGTATGTTAACAGAGCCATCTTCATTAAGGTTATTTTCAAGAAATGCAATTAACATACGAGGAGGTGCTACCACAGTATTGTTAAGAGTATGGGCAAAATACTTNCCCTTCTCACCAACAACACGGATTTTTAAGCGACGAGCCTGTGCATCCCCAAGNTTAGAGCANCTTCCCACTTCAAAGTACTTTTTCTGTCTTGGTGACCATGCCTCCACGTCCACGGACTTAACCTTAAGGTCAGCCAAATCACCAGAGCAACACTCTAAGGTTCTTACAGGGATATCTAATGTNCTGAATAATTCAACTGTATATTGCCACATTTTTTCATACCAAGCCATACTATCTTCGGGATTACAAACTACAATCATCTCCTGTTTCTCAAATTGATGAATTCGATAAACTCCCCTTTCCTCAAGACCATGGGCACCTTTTTCTTTTCTAAAGCATGGTGAATAGCTAGTTAGGGTCTGAGGCAAGGTATCCTCAGAAACTATTGTATCAATGAATTTACCAATCATAGAGTGTTCACTAGTTCCGATAAGATAAAGATCCTCTCCTTCTATCTTATACATCATAGCTTCCATCTCTTCAAAGCTCATTACACCAGTCACAACATCACTTCTTATCATAAATGGTGGTATGCAATAGGTAAAGCCTTTATCAATCATGAAGTCTCTAGCGTAGGTAGTAACCGCTGAGTGTAGTCTAGCAATATCCCCTAATAGATAATAGAAACCATTACCTGCAACTCTTCTTGCCGCATCAAGGTCTATCCCATTAAGTTTTTCCATAATATCTATGTGATATGGGATCTCATATTCAGGAACAAGTGGCTCACCATAACGCTCAACTTCCACATTCTCACTATCATCTTTACCGATAGGTACACTAGGATCAATAATATTAGGGATTTTCATCATAATATCATTGATCTTTACACTTAGGTCATTCTCCTTAGCTTCTAAGGCAGCCAAGTGTTCTGAAAAAGAAGTTACTTGGTTTTTAAGCTCCATAGCCTCATCCTTTTTTCCCTTGGCCATAAGCCCACCAATTTCTTTTGATATACGGTTTCGTTCAGATCTTAGATTATCAGCCTCTGCTTTCACAGTTCTGCTTTCTAAATCAAGCTCAATGACTTCATCTACCAATGGCAGCTTTCTGTCTTGAAATTTCTTTTTAATATTGTCTTTAACTACCTCTGGGTTTTCTCTTAGAAATTTAATGTCTATCATGTTCTTCCTCCTAAAATATTATTATTGTTCTATTCATTTCTTATTAATCCTAAGAAGCACCTTATNCTCACTTTGCTTTCACACAAANAAAAAAATCCTTTCGTCCCATAAAACCATGGGACGAAAGGAATCCGTGTTGCCACCCAAATTGCTAGAATTATTCTAGCCACTCAATCGTAGGATAAAGGGTACGAACCTTCAGATTCATCATCTGCAGCTCCAAAAGTGGAAAGATTATACCTTTCACCGATTCACACCATCCACCGGCTCTCTGAAGAAATGTATTAATCGTAGCTTTTATCATCGCTTAGTAATCTTTATTTTTTACTATTATATAGTTTTTAGTCATAATAAGCAAGGGCAATCTTCTACTTTCTAATTGGTAGCCAGCTTAAAACATCCTGTATTTTATGGTCCCAGTACTTCCATTGATGATCACCCGGAGCTTCCTCATATGTTAAATCATATCCCAGGTCGGTTAGATGCTCCTTCATATTCATATTATCTTTATATAAAAAGTCCTCAGTTCCACACCACATATAAAGCTTAGGCAATGGTTTTCCAGAGGACTTCAATCTCCTGGCCAATTCAAAGAGATCATTGTCACTTCCTTCAACTTTATCTAAGGGGCCAAATATATTGTACCAGAATTCATAAGGTGGATTTCCTTTTTCAGCCAAATGTCTTACATCTAAGGCCCCAGAAAGGCTGGCCGCTGCACCGAATCTATCTGCTGCCCTTAAACTCATCTTCATAGCNCCATAGCCGCCCATAGAAAGGCCTGCCACAAAATTATCCTCCCTCTTTGTTGACATGTTGGGGAAGAACTCCTGACAAATTTCTGGTAGCTCTTCACTTATAAATGTCCAGTATTTTAAGCCATGATGCATATCTGTGTACCATCCCAGATGAGTTGTCGGCATAACCACAGCTATACCCATATCATCAACGTAGCGTTCTATAGAGGTCCTCCTCTGCCACACAGTACTATCATCACTCATACCATGTAATAAGTATAGAGTTGGGTATTTTCCATTACTTCCTTTTCCCTCTGCTCCAATCTGTCCCTTGGTTCTCTGTGGTAGAATAACATCCATCTGCATACACATTCCAAGAACATTGGAGAAAAAATCAACATGTAGTAACGCCATATAACTCCTCCTTAACATATGTATTTTAACCCTTTTTCACTTCAAATAAGTCCTGATAGGCCTGTATACAATGACTAACAATTATCAAGACCTCTCTAATTATAGCATTTTTTTATAAATATTGTACAGACTCTTAGAAGAGGGTTCCTTTCTTTCATNCTTTTGTTATTCATGCCTTGTTTTACTTAATTCATTAATATATAATGAAAATACTAACCCTATTATTTATATGGTTAATTTGTTACTAACAACAGACCTTTGAAAAAGGAGAAATGTATTATGTCAAATGTACTTTTTTATCGTTGTGAAAAATGTGGAAACATGATTGCTAAAATCAAAGATGGCGGTGGCCCTCTCTCATGTTGTGGCCAAGAAATGAAAGCACTAAAGGCTAATACTGAAGACGCAGCTCAAGAGAAGCATGTTCCTGATGTTGAAAGAGTGGATGGCAAGATTAAAGCAACCGTTGGTTCAGTTATTCACCCTTCCATACCAGAGCATTATATTGAGTGGATTGCACTTGTAACTGATGATAAGGTTTGGGTAACCAAGCTTGAGCCAGGAATGGTACCTACTGCAGAGTTCCCAGAGGTTGAATCTGGNTCAGTTTATGAGTATTGTAACCTTCACGGACTTTGGAAAGCAGATTTTTAATTCAACATCATAAAGCACATATAAAAANAACCCATTATTAATTGTCTAAATGACACTCAATAATGGGTTTTTTCTTTTTCTAAAGCATACTCCTCTACAAGAGATATGTCTTGAGGCTATATTACCCTATTGCATCCTTCATAGACTTGACATATTCACCGATATGTTTCGGGGCATCTTTTCCGTACCTCTCTAATAATTTTATTATAGCCGACCCCACGATAACTCCATCTGAGATATCTGCCATCTTCTTTGCCTGCTCTGGCGTTGATATACCAAATCCAATAGCAGAAGGAATATCCGTGTTCTGCCTTACAAGATCAACAATAGAAGAGATGTCAGTTTTGATCTCACTTCTAGTCCCCGTCACACCCAGGCTAGAGACAATGTATAGGAAGCCCTCAGCCTCCTTTGCTAGCATAGAGATGCGATTTTTTGAGGTAGGGGCGATCAGGGATATCAAGTCCACACCATACTTGCGACAGGTTGGTAGAAACTCATCCTTTTCTTCAAAGGGAAGATCTGGCAAGATCAGCCCATCAATTCCAATCTCTTTACAGGTATGAATAAATCGATCTGCTCCATAGGAAAAAACCACATTAGCATAGGTCATAAATACCATGGGAACTGTTACATCCCTACGAAGCCCTCTTACAAAATCAAAGATTTTATCAGTGGTAATTCCATTCTTCAATGCCCGTAGATTAGCACCTTGAATCACAGGACCCTCTGCTGTGGGATCAGAAAAAGGAATGCCCAGTTCAATCAGATCTGCTCCATTATCAACAGCGGCTCGAACAGCGGCTGCTGTTGTTGCTAAGTCTGGATCACCACAGGTAATAAAAGCTATAAACGCCTTTCCATTTTCAAAAGCAGATTTTATCTTACTCATGGATATCCTCCCCTCTGTATCTTGCAATAGCGGCACAGTCCTTATCGCCTCTGCCCGAAACAGTTATAATTATAATTTGATCTTTAGCCATTGTTGGAGCAAGTTTCATCCCATGGGCGATGGCGTGTGCTGATTCAATAGCTGGAATAATTCCTTCAGTTTTAGCTAGATATTCAAAGGCACAGACAGCCTCATCATCAGTAACAGGCACATACTCTGCTCTGCCAATGTCGTAAAGATGTGCATGTTCTGGACCAACACCGGGATAATCAAGCCCTGGTGAAATAGAATAAACCGGTGCAATCTGCCCATATTCATCTTGGCAAAAGTAAGATTTCATTCCGTGAAAAATTCCCACCCTTCCAGTATTGACGGTTGCAGCGGTTTCAAAGGTATCAATGCCTCTGCCTGCTGCCTCACAGCCGATAAGTCGTACAGTTTCATCTTCAATAAAGTGATAAAAGCTTCCTATAGCATTGGAACCACCGCCTACACAAGCAACTACAGCATCAGGAAGCCTTCCTTCCTTTTCCATAAGCTCTTCCTTAATTTCCTTTGAAATCACTGCTTGGAAATCTCTCACCATGGTCGGGAAGGGATGGGGACCCATCACAGAGCCAAGACAGTAGTGGGTATCGTCAATCCGGTTTGTCCATTCTCGCATAGCCTCGGAAACCGCATCCTTTAGTGTTGCTGTACCGTTTTTTACAGGGATCACTTTTGCACCAAGCAGTCTCATACGGTATACATTAAGTGCCTGACGAAGGGTATCCTCCTCTCCCATGAATACAACACATTCCATACCCATCAGGGCAGCAGCGGTTGCGGTAGCTACACCATGTTGACCAGCTCCAGTTTCGGCAATCAATCTTGTTTTACCCATTTTTTTAGCAAGTAAGGCCTGACCAAGGACATTGTTAATTTTGTGGGATCCAGTATGATTTAAATCCTCTCTCTTTAGATAAATCCTTGCACCACCCAAATCCTTGGTCATCTTCTGAGCCAGATACAGACCTGAAGGCCTACCTGCATATTCCTTAAGCAATTTAGTAAACTCCTCATTAAATTCCGGATCTATTTTATAACGGCTATATGCTTCATCCAATTCTATAAGGGCATTCATNATAACGGCNATATGCTTCATCCAATTCTATAAGGGCATTCATAAGGGTTTCGGGGATATACTGTCCACCATGAATACCAAAGCGTCCCTTTTTACCTATCATTTAATCTCATCCTTTCCTCTTACAATGTGAACAAATTTACCCATTTTATCTATATCCTTCTGCCCATCTGTTTCTATTCCAGAGCTTACATCTACAGCATAGGGGCCAAGGGTTTTAATAGCCCTATCAATATTATTAAGACTTAGGCCACCGGCAAGAAAATATGGCCGCAGAAGCCCTTTTGCATACACCCAATCAAACACCCTTCCAGAGCCACCATTTCCTGAATCCAGCAAGACATAATCTGCAGTGGATTTATTAGCATCAATAACATCTTCTTCTGTATTGATGGCAAATGCTTTAATAATTGGCTTATCAGTTAGTGAGCGAAGAGCCTTGATATAGTCCTCATCTTCCTGACCGTGGAGCTGGGCCATATCTATAATTTTGAGGTTTAGTAGTTTGGAAATCTCCTCAGGTGTTTCATTGACAAATACACCTACAGCGGTAATCGATGGGTTTAAATGCTTCTTCAGTCTCCCTGCCTGCTCCGGGGATACATACCGTTTGCTTAGTCCAGCGAATACAAAACCAACATATTCAGGGGCAAGCTGATTAGCAATTTCTATATCACGAAGCTGGGACAGTCCACACAGCTTGATTTTCGTCACAGGCCACCTCTCAGTTCTGCCAACTTGGCCTTTTTATCCTCTGCGACCATTAGGGCTTCCCCAATAAGAACAGCATGTGCTCCAATCATACGAAGTTTNTCCACATCCTCAGAGCATGTCACTCCACTTTCGGATATAAAAATTATATCACTAGGTATCATCTCACGAAGCCTGCGGCTATTACTGGTATCTATGGAAAAGTTCTTTAGGTTACGGTTATTGACACCTATGACTCTAGCTCCTGCCTTCAGTGCTGTTATCACCTCATTTTCATCATGTACCTCTACCAGGGCAGAAAGACCTAGCATATCGCAAAGAGAAATATATGACTTGATTTCTGCCTCAGTGGATATGGAGCAAATCAATAGAACCCCTTGGGCCCCAAGGATCTTGGCCTCATATATCATATATGGATCAACGTTAAAGTCCTTACGTAGGCAAGGTATACTAACAGCCCTAGCAATTTCCTCCAAATATTTATCGCTGCCTAAAAACCACTTCGGCTCTGTCAGTACTGATATGCAATCAGCCCCTGCAGCCTCATACTCCTTTGCAATTTGGAGATAAGGAAAATCTGGTGCTATAAGGCCCTTGGAGGGAGATGCCTTTTTACACTCACAGATGAATGCAATATCAGAGGTCTTAAGAGCATTTTCAAAGGCAAACTCACCCTTTGGAAGTGCCTCTGCCTGTCGTCTTATTTCCTCCAGAGGAATTATCTTTTTTGCCTGACTAACACGAGCCTTAGCATGGTCCGCCAGCCTATTTAAGATAGTCATTCTCATACCTCCCCACTGTTGCTTACTTCTATTAATTTCTCCAGAGTTTTAAGAGCATTTCCTGAATCAATCAGCTCTCCTGCAAGAGCAATACCATCCTTTATAGATTCTGCCTTGCCTCCGATATAAAGTGCAGCTCCCGAATTAAGGAGCACGGCATTTCGCTTATGACCTCTTTGACCCTTTAGTATCCCTTTGGTGATTTCTGCATTATCATCCGGTGTCCCACCTATAAGGTCTGCTTTAGTACAGCGCTTAAAACCGAAGTCCTCAGGAGTGATTGTATAGGTTTTAAACCATCCATCCTGAATCTCACAAACAGTCGTCGGTGCGCTCATGGATATTTCATCTAGCTTATCCTGTCCGTACACTACCATACCTCGTTTTACCCCAAGGGTTGTTAATACCTGTGCTAGGGGTTCAACAATATACTCATCGTATACACCCAGAAGCTGCATAGTGGGTCTGCCAGGATTGGTAAGAGGACCTAGAATATTAAATACTGTGCGAAAGCCAAGCTCACGGCGGATATTCCCAACATATTTCATGGAGGTATGATACTTCTGAGCGAAGAAGAAGCACATACCAACCTCATTCAGCAGTTGGATACATTTTTTTGGACTTTGCATAATATTAACCCCCAATGCCTCCAGGCAATCCGCTGTTCCACACTGGGAGGATGCAGCTCTATTACCGTGCTTTGCCACCTTTATACCACTGGCTGCCACAACAAGGGCGGAGGTAGTGGAGATATTAAAGCTATGAGCATTGTCTCCCCCTGTACCGACAATATCAAAAAGCTCCATATCTGTTGTAACTTTGATGGCATGATCTCCCATGGCAGCCGCACATCCTGCAATCTCATTAGTAGTTTCCGCCCTTGCGCTTTTCGTAGAGAGGGCTGCCAAAAAAGCGGCATTCTGTGTGGCAGTGGTTTCTCCACTCATGATTTCATTCATCACGGTATATGCCTCATTAAAGGTGAGGTCTTCTTTGTTTACAATTTTCACAATGGCCTCTTTGATCATAATACATCCTCCTCGTATTTTATATTTTAATAAAATTCTCTAGCATTGTTTTTCCAGCTGGTGTCATAATGGATTCTGGATGGAATTGTACCCCGAATATAGGGTATTCCCTGTGTTGCACTGCCATCACTTCCCCATCCCTAGTAACAGCGGTAACCTTCAAGTGACTGGAAGCCCTATCCACATCTGCTGCAAGAGAGTGATAGCGGGCCACCAGCCCTGTTTCGGGGCAACCTTTAAATAGGGGACAAGCTAGATCAAATCTAACCTGTGACTGCTTACCATGCATCAGCTTTTTTGCATAGGTAACAGCAGCCCCATAGGCTGCACAAATTGCCTGATGTCCAAGGCATACCCCAAGGGTTGGTATATTCCTGCTCAGTGTTTTAGCAACATCCATGATAATCCCAGCATCCTCCGGCCTGCCGGGACCTGGAGAAAGAACAATCCGATCCGGATTCAGCTTCTCTATCTCATCCACCCTCATCTCATCATTGCGTATTACCTTGATATTGGGCTGGATTTCTCCTATGAGCTGATATAGGTTATGTGAAAAGCTGTCATAGCTATCAATTAGTAAAATCATGGATCTACCTCCTCTGCTAGCTTCAAGGCTTCTATAACGGCCTCTGCTTTGCTGATGCATTCCTCAAATTCTTTTTCTGGAACCGAATCCGCAACAATTCCTGCCCCACTTCGCACATATACCTTGCCCTTCTTTTTATAGGCAATTCGAATGGCGATACAGGTATCCATGTTGCCTGTGAAGTCGATATATCCAATGGCTCCACCGTATATGCCTCGCTTATTCTTCTCCAGCTCACTGATAAGCTGACAGGCTCTTATTTTGGGGGCACCTGACAGAGTTCCAGCTGGAAGAACAGCGCTGATCCCATCAAGGGCATCAAATTCTTCTCGGATTTCTCCTCTTACTGTAGAGCCTATATGCATTACATGGGAATATCGTTCTATTGAGTGGAGCGTCTCAACCTTTACACTTCCAAATTTACTAATTCTCCCCAGATCGTTTCGCCCCAGATCCACCAACATATTATGCTCGGCAAGTTCTTTCTCATCAGCAAGTAGCTCAGCCTCCAACCTCTTATCCTCTACATCGGTCTTGCCTCTCGGTCTAGTACCAGCAAGAGGAAAGGTATGCAATATCCCATTTTCCAGCTTTACTAGGGTTTCTGGTGAGGCACCAGCTATCTCTACGTCGGTTCCTGAAAAATAAAACATATAGGGTGAAGGATTTATAGTTCTTAAAATACGGTAAGCATTCAAAAGGCTTCCTTCATACTTTGCCCTTAGTTGGTTTGATAAAACTATTTGGAAGATATCACCCTCCCGAATATGCTCCTTAGCCTTTTCTACCATACTGCAATAGGTGTCCTTGTCAAACAATGGCTTGACCTCCGAGATTAGATGACTGGAGGGTTCATCCTTCTTTTCTCCCCCTCTTAGTAATTCGCAGAGCTGTTCCAACTCCATAATTCCATTGTTATAGCTGATTTCCAGATCATCCAGGGATATGTTAACCATCAGAATGATCATCTGACGGAAGTTATCAAAGGCAATCACTTTGTCAAAAAGCATCAGATCAACATCCTTAAGCTCCTCACTATTATCCAGTGGACTTTTGACGGTAGGCTCACTGTATCCCAGATAGTCATATGAGAAGTATCCAACCAAGCCTCCTGTAAATGAGGGAAGGTAATCAAATCGAGGACTTTTATAATTAGCTAGAATCCCTCTCAGAAAATGTGATGGATGATCGACTTTGCACCTTATATCTCCAGCCCTCATCTCACCGTCTATACAGGTAATCTCCATCTTGGGGTTAAAACCCAGAAACGTGTAGCGTCCCCATTTTTCTTTTTCCACAACCGACTCCAGCATATAGCAGTGAGTCGATACATTTTTCAGGATCTTCATGGCTTCAATCGGTGTACAGATATCCGACAAAATCTCACAGCTTATTGGTAACACATTATACCTTCCTGTGGCTGCGATTTTCCTTACTTCGTCTAAGCTCGGTGAAATCTTCATAACATTTACCTCCTATAAGATAGGCTTTCATTTTTATTGAATAGAGTGGACTTTCTATCAAATAAAAAATACTCCTTCAATTTTCTGTCGAAGGAGTATGGAACATAAAAAAGTCCTTGACAGAATAATACTTCTGTCAAGGACGAATAAATTAATTTATCCGCGGTGCCACCTTGATTCACGGCCATTATACCGTGCTCTTGCCAGGATACCAACATATCCCCGGCAACTGACGTATGCCTTCACGTCGCAGAATACTCGGCATAAATGAATTTATGCTTTTGACTGCGCCCTCAGTGGTCCATTTGACGATTTGTTTCTTACCCGACTCTCAGCAACACGGATTCTCTGTAAAGGCATAATTCGTCGTTATCTCCACTTCAACGGTTTACTTTATTAAAGTTTAAAATAATGTACCACATATGATTTCTCTTGTCAATACAAAATTTCTATTTTTTTCTTTTTTGCTTGTATTGCAGTTGAAGGGACTTGAACCCTCATCCACCTTCGTGGACATGAACCTGAATCATGCGCGTATGCCAATTCCGCCACAACTGCATCTGATATAAATTTGTGTTATATTCAGAACGAAAAAATTATATCATAAAAGGATTTTATTATCAACAAAAAACATATTATTACTTTCATATATTAAAGTTAAAAAGGGGGTTGCATTTCTAAAACTGGGATGATATAATTTCTATTGTTCGCCTATAGAGGAACAAGATGCAGTTGTGGCGGAATTGGCATACGCGCTAGACTAAGGATCTAGTCCGGGTTAAACTGGGTACGGGTTCAAGTCCCGTCAACTGCAGTATAGCGAGAAAAGCACTCGCATTCGTAAAACAAGGGTTTCAGAGTTTTGATAAACTCTGAAACCCTTGTTTTGTATTTAGAATGCAATTAAAAATTACGGGTTTTTTTGTTTCTAGCTTTATCTTTATACATTGCTTCATCAGCCAAATTAATCATATCTTCAATGTCCGATTCCTTTTTAATATAACCGGTATATTCTCCCATACTAATACGTATTGAATAAGGCTTTCTGGTTCTTTTATTATACTTATTTATGTAAGCTTTTATATTATTAATAAGCATCTCTGGATAATTATCGCTCTCATCCTCGTAGGTTCCTACGATAAGGAACTCATCTCCACCAATACGCACACATATTTCATTCCCAGTTAGGCAACTTCTAATTGCATTAACTGTTTCCACTATTACATCATCACCAGCCATATGGCCATATCTATCATTGACAGCTTTAAGGTTGTCTAAATCAGCCATAATTACAAATACCTTTTTATGCATATCAATACCTTCCTCTATAATTCCAGGAAGCTTCTGCTTAAATCCATTCCTATTATATGCTCCTGTTAAAGCATCACGGAAGGAGGATAGATATAGCTGTTTATTAACTCTGATATATTCCAAGGCATTCATAACATACCTACTCCAATTTCTGTAGGTAATATCATATGATTGTATCTTATTACCATAGTTTAATACGGAGTACCCAATACAATAACCATTATAATGTAATGGTGTAAAGTAATATGCTTTTGGCTTATCCCTATCTTTCCAAAGATCAGGTATCATATCTTCAGTTTTAAACATATAGTTACTAGGAACATATTCCGTATTCACTCTGGCTAGCACCATCTTCATCTCTTTAGTATATCCATCCTTAGGATGTGGACACTGGGTGGTATCATAGGTTTCATCCCATTCATCACAAAGACAAAGATAATAGTCTGAGTAATCATTAATCAAATATAAATAATAACCAAATTTATTAAGAACATCCTCAAGATTTCTAGGGGAAGTAATTGCTTCTTGCATATAACTATTAAAAAATCTTCTATAATCTTCAAGTTTATCCTTGAGTCTAAGAACTGAACTTCTACTCATGGAACTTGGCTCCTTACATCCGCAGCTATTACCTACTTCCAAGCTTCCAAAAACTTCTTTAATAGGTTGCGGCTTAACGCCAGTAATTAGATATGATAGCTCACAGACTACATTGATACCAGTTTGTACAACAGGAGGTTCAAATGTTGTGATGGTTGTGTAGCTTGTTGCCACCTCATCAACTGCATCATATCCAGTAATAGCCATGTCCTCCGGAATATGAAATCCATAATTAAGTAGCTCATCAGAAAGTCCTATTGCCATATAATCATTAAGACATACCACTGCTTCTGGTTTTTTGATTTCGCCACTGACAATTTTTCTTGCAAGCTTCTCTCCTCCGGTAAAATAGAAATCTCCTTCATAGGAAATTCTCGATTCGTCAACAGGTATATTATGTTTTATAAGAGAGGCCTTATACCCGTCTACCCTTTGTAAAGTTGCCACGGATTTTAAATCTCCTGCCAAGCAAAATATATCTTTATACCCGTGTTTATCGATTAAGTGATCTACTATCTGTTCCATAGCATTTCTATCATCGGTCTCAATATGAGGAAAATATTTAGATGTTTTATCCACATATATAACTGGACACTTACACTTTTTCTTCAATGTTTCTTCAATTTCTTCACTTAGGTTTTCAATGGCAAGAGTTAGGGGTGCAACAATAATTCCATCAAATCTATCATAATTAACCAGATTATATATATTCTTCTCTCCACGCTTATACTCAGGTAATCCCGTATCTTTTATAAATGTAGAAAATATCGCTACATCATAATTCAAACCATAGCATTGGGTAATTATGCCCCTCAAGAGTTTTTGTTGATAAAGTTCTTCTACCTCAGAAATCAATACTCCGATTAGCTTTCTCTTTTTCAATCTCAGACCCCCTCTAATCTTACCAGAAATTACATAATAACTTCTTTTAATTAATATTACTATATTCGACTTATTTTTCATAGTCAAATTTATCATTTTTATATAAGAATAATATTAATCTTTATCAATGGGATAAAATTCTGCTTCCTCTGGATATTTATTTATTCAAGGTTTTTAGATGGTTTCACTTTAAAAACATCTTGGGATGATCATTGATTCTCATACTATATTGTACTATAATAGAAAACCGTAAAGTTTTTTTCCCTAGTTTTCATCATAACTGAAAGGCACGTGAGCTATTATGAAGTTTAATTACGACACATTTTATGGCACTTTTATAAAAAGACCAAATCGATTTATCGCCCATATAGATATTAATGGACAGGAAGTTATCTGCCATGTTCCTAATACTGGACGCATGAGAGAATTACTAATCCCGGGAGTACCAGTGATGCTGTCCCGTCACGATACAACTACTAGGAAGACAGAATATGAGCTTCGGATGATAATGAAAAACTCTAAATGGATTTCAATTGATTCTCAGCTACCTAATGCTCTAGCTCATGAAGCTATTGCTTTTAATCTAATAAGTGAATTGCAGGGTTACAGAGAAATCAAGAGAGAGGTTACATATAATAACAGTCGTCTTGATTTTAAATTGATTGGCGAGGATACCTGTTTTATTGAAGTCAAGGGTGTTACTTTAGAAAAGGACGGATGGTGCTATTTCCCTGACGCCCCAACAGAGCGAGGTCGCAAACACATGGATGAACTAATTCGTGCAAAAGCTGAAGGCTATCGCAGTGTTCTTCTTTTTATTATTCAAATTGAAGACGCAAGAGGATTTAGCCCTAACTGGACAACTGATAAAGCATTTGCAGATAAGTTGAAGGCTGCCCAGGATAAGGGTGTTGAAATCCTTGCATATAACTGTCACGTATCCCCTGATGAAGTATATGTAGCAGGTAGAGTCCCCATTATTATATGATCTGATTTTTCATCTGTCCCATGGAAAATGTACAGCTTCAGGTCCATGATTAACCAAGACACTCTACAAGCCTCTCCCGATCAATTATTTTAAAGCTACGTCCATAATAATCGATAAGTCCTTCATCCTTCATTCTGGCCAGCTCCCTACACATGGAAGTCCTAGATACATTAAGATAATCTGCCATCTCTGTCCTATTAAGTACTATATTAAAAATACTGGTTCCTTTATTCTTGCCTTCTTTTATTAGAAAGCTTGCTATCTTCTCTCTCATACCCTTAAGAGTCAGAAGCTCCAGCTTATGATTTAGGGTGACATTTTTCTCCCCCAGTACCACCATCATATTCTGGATAAGGCTAATATGGAAGGAGCAGACATTTCCACAGGATTTTGTAATTCTCTCATAAGGTATAAATAGGACCTTTGATTCTTCCCTTCCTCTTACCGTTACAGGAGATATACGATTTAGAGTGCATACAATTCCCTCAGCAAACATGTCTGAGGGCTCCAAAAATGCTACTATATGTTTATTCCCTGCAAGGTTCTCCTTCATCACCTCAACAGCACCCTCTAGAACAATTCCAACATGATTGACCTTATCTCCTTCTAAAAATAAATACTCATTCTCTTTCACTGTCCTTACACTAGAATCCAAACAGCTTAATAAATGCTCAAAATTTTCATCTTTAATATTTCTAAACAAGGCGCATTTCTTTATTACTTCATTATATTTATTCATTATCCACCTCTTCTAATCCAGCTAAATGCTATTCTCAATTATTGAAACAAATATTTTGTAAATTTGTTATTTTTGTAGCCACGGCTACACTTTTCTAGATTTATTTGTATTATACTCGCTATAGATTATGAAAGTCAATAAAATACTTGAACCAAAAAGTTTATAAAATATAAAATAGGCATCTATGATATGCCATATAAGGAGAATGAGTAATGGAGAATAATATGTTTTGTTATCAATGTCAAGAAACAGCAGGCTGTACAGGTTGTACAAAGGTGGGAGTATGCGGTAAAGGTCCTGATTTAGCCAATATGCAGGATTTACTAATCTATACTACAAAGGGACTTAGTGCAGTAGCTACAACCCTAAGAAGTCTAGGAGAAGAAATCTCTCCTCAGATCGATCATTATGTTACGATTAACCTTTTCACCACAATCACTAATGCTAACTTTGATGAGGACATTTTCTACGAAAGAGTATTTGAAACACTAAAGTTTAAAAACGAATTATTGGCAAAGGTTCCTAATAAGGATGATCTTCCAGAGGCAGCTCTATGGACTGCTTCAACCAAAGAAGAATTATTTAACAAAGCTGCTTCCCCTGAAGTAGGTATTCTTGCTACAGAGAACGAAGATATTCGTAGCTTAAGAGAGCTTATCACTTACGGACTTAAAGGCTTAGCCGCTTATATGAAGCATGCTAATGAATTAGACTATGACAAGTCAGAGATCAGTGCATTTATGGAGAGGGCTCTTGCAGCAACTCTTGATGATACATTATCAATTGATGACTTAATCGCTCTTACCTTAGAAACTGGTAAATGGGGTGTAGACGGTATGGCTCTTCTTGACTCAGCAAATACTGGAACATATGGTAACCCTGAGATCACAAAGGTTAACATTGGGGTTGGAAACAAGCCAGGTATCCTAGTATCAGGACATGACCTTCGTGATTTAGAGCAATTATTAGAGCAGACTAAGGGAACCGGCGTTGATGTATATACTCACTCTGAGATGTTGCCTGCTCATTACTATCCTGAGTTCAAGAAGTATGACAACTTTGTAGGTAACTATGGTAATGCATGGTGGAAGCAAAAGTCTGAGTTCGAAAGCTTTAACGGACCTATTCTTATGACTACCAACTGTGTTGTTCCTCCTGCAAAGAGCTATAAAGATAGATTATTTACTACTGGAGCATCTGGTGTTCCTGGATGTACTCATATAAATAGAGACGAGAATGGACACAAGGACTTCTCAGCTATTATCGAACTTGCAAAGACCTGTCAACCACCTGTAGAAATTGAGAAGGGTGAGATTATTGGTGGATTTGCTCACAATCAAGTATTTGCACTAGCTGATAAGATTGTTGATGCAGTTAAATCTGGTGCTATCAAGAAGTTCTTTGTAATGGCTGGATGTGACGGACGTCAGAAGTCAAGAAATTACTACACAGAATTTGCTAAAGCTCTTCCAAAAGATATGGTTATTCTTACAGCAGGTTGTGCAAAATACAAATATAACAAGCTAGAGCTTGGTGATATCGGTGGAATTCCTAGAGTTTTAGATGCTGGTCAGTGTAACGACTCTTACTCCTTAGCTCTAATCGCACTTAAGCTAAAAGAGATCTTCGAGCTTCAAGATGTTAATGAGCTTCCAATCGCATATAACATTGCATGGTATGAGCAAAAGGCCGTTATCGTTCTTCTTTCATTATTATATCTAGGAGTTAAGAATATTCACTTAGGCCCTACACTACCCGCATTCCTTTCTCCTAATGTAGCAAAGGTATTAGTTGATAACTTTGGTATTGCTGGAATTGGAACAGTTGAGGATGACATCGAATTATTTACATCAATATAAAATGATGAATTAATAGAATATTTAGTATCTCAAGGTTGAGTCCCTGATTATTAATCCATTAATAGTTGATTACGAAACCCTTCAGGTATATTAATTATATATGATTAATCAGTATTCTGACCATCCAGAACACTATTAATCATATATAATACTTAAATTTAGTGGTTTCGTCATTACCTATAATCACTAATATAGAAAGGAATAGATATAATATGAGTGCATTTTTAGGTCCAATACATTATTGGCTATATAATAAGATACAGCTTCAACAGGATATTGTTGATGAGATTTATACCCTTGGGGAGCAATATTCCTTATCTCTTAAGGATACTTGTGATACTACTTATGGTGTGTTCGAGAACAAGCCCCTGGAGGAAATGATTGATCATGGTAATATCCATGGTTGGCTACAGGAAAGGGTATCCCAGGTAGAATACAAGTATGCATATTGTGTAACTAATCTACTAAAAAAGGATCCTACTTCCTTTGATGCTTTAAGATCAATCCTATATATGAAAGGCAAAGAAGTTGGAATGACACTTCAAGGCACTGCTAATACTATAGCTGAAATATATAAGGCAGTATCTGATAACCTGCTTGATGGTATGCCCTGCGATCGTGCCAATAGTATTCTAGCTCAAGATGAGGACAGTATTCAGTGGAAAAGGAATGTCTGTGTTCATGAAAGCTATTGGAAGGCAGTAGGTGGAAATATTGACAATTACTATGTGCTTCGGGATGGCTGGTTAGAAGGCTTAGCAGAAACATTTGGCCTTGATTACCAGAGAATAGATCCCGTCACATATTCCTTAAGAAAGGGTGAGGCAGCATGAATAGTATAGAGCTCATGGTTGAAGAGCATAAGAATATATCCCGAATGCTAGTTGTAGTTAAGAACGCTTCTTATGGCATCTTAAAGGGAGAGGAAATATCCTATGATGACTTTAATGATATGATTGATTTTATCCGCAATTATGCTGATGGTCATCATCACGGGAAAGAGGAAGCAATCCTTTTTAAAGAGATGGTCAATCACCTTGGCCCTCTAGGCAATAAGCTGGTCACACACGGAATGCTGATTGAACACGACTGGGGAAGACTATTTATTCAAGAGCTTGTAAGTGCCCTAGAGCTTGTCAAAGCAGGCGATGACTTTAGTAAAATAGATGTTATTGCCAATGCAGTAGGATATGCCAATCATCTACAAAGACACATAGATAAAGAAAACTCTGTTGTATTTCCATTTGCCCAAAAGCAACTTCCTCCTGAAGTAATGGAAAAGGTAGAAATTGATACAGCTGATTATGAAAAGAAGGCTAATGAGAATGCTACTCCATCTCACTTCCTTGAGATTTTATATAGATTAGAAAAGAAGTATACAAACTAACTTTTCTAGAGAGCCACAGTCCCCCCACTGTGGCTCTTTCTCCGTTTAAACGTGTTGAATTTGTTGTTACTATTTGGCCTTCAATGTATTGAGAAGACTAGAAGAAAAATGTTCCCCTGGTGAGACGCTCTCGCTTAGTTGCATTCGTAGCGGATACATAAGGTTCTAAAGAACAGAACCTAAGTACCGACGAATGCAAATACTCACTAGGGGAATCATTTTCTCCTAGTCTTTATATCTATACTTTGTATGGCCAAATAGTAACAACAAATGTTCTAGTTTTTTCTTGGACGTATTCTCTGAAACGTGCTATAATTATTAATTAATGGGTTGCATTGCAAATAAGGAACGATTTGATGATAATCGTTACATATATGGAACGAACTAAATCTTGAAACATATTTTGAATAATTCTAAAGAAGATAGGGTGAAGGATAATACTTTCACCTTGCTATATAAGAAAGAAATGGTTGCTAAATGGATATAAAAAAAGAACAATATATTAAGGAAACTGTAGATGCCCACATCCGTCAATTCGCTGATGGGCTTGAAGCTAGATATGGTGCTGAAGTTAATGACCCCCTAGGTGTTATCAATGCTAAGAAGAATAATGCTTTTATTTCTCAGCTTGGTGAAGAATTTATGTTTTATTCGGCCTTTGTCAGGTCATTTGACAGCTCATTTGGCAAAGTTTTGGAGAACATGGGCAATGCCCTGGCAAAGATATCATACGTAGTTAAAGGACGAATTGAATCCTATCTTTTACCCCAACAGACACAGCACATTGATTATCTTATGACAGCTTATGAAAAACGGGATTCAAAACCAAGCACCAGGGATTATCAGCAATTTAATTGCCTGATACCAGGGAATGTAGCTAGCTTTTTGACCTCCCATGAGACTGACAATTATTTTTATGACCCTGAGAAGAGATGTCATTATCTAATTGAATTAAAGGCCGGTGGAGATTTAGATAACAAAAAAGCCAAGTCAGAGAAAATCGCTTTACTTAATGAGTTCTTTATATTAAAAAACTCCTTACAGAATGATGATACAATTAAGATTTTCTTTGCTACTGCTTATAATAAATTCGGAGAAGGAGCTCCCTGGCGTCAAGAACGAGTCCAGACCTTCTTCGCAGAGGATGAGCTTTTAATCGGAAAGGATTATTGGAACTTCGTATGTAATGACCCCATCGGATATCAAGTTGTTTTTGATCAATACAAAATCAGCTCTGAGTACATGAACGCCGCCCTGGAACGTATTAAACAGCTTTATTTCCACTAATTATAATATAGTAACTAATGAAGCTTTTTGAGAGGAGATATACCCCTTATGATAGATATAAATACAATAGATAACTACCTACTAATGCATGGTGACTGCATGGATAAATTAAAGGAGATTCCTGATCATAGTATAGATCTTATTCTTTGCGATCCCCCTTATAATCTTGCCAAATACTCCACTGGCAATATGAAGTTCGACTGGAGAAGTGAGATTAATAATGACGTAGCCAAATGGGATCTGAAGGAGCTTGCTCCTATAGACTTTATTGACGAATTTAAAAGGGTTCTCTCTCCAAATGGCAATATCTTTGTCTTTACCAGCTATAATCTAATTGGTAAATGGCATGAGGTTTTTGATAGTGAATTTGATACATTTCAGTTTATGGTCTGGCATAAAACCAACCCTGTTCCCAATATCCGCAAGTCCTCTTTCTTAAACAGCTGCGAGCTTATTGTCTGTATGTGGAACAAGGGACACACTTGGAACTTTACTAAGCAAAATGAGATGCATAACTTTATAGAGAGTCCCATCTGCATGGGAAATGAGCGGCTTAAATCTCCTAAGCACCCTACACAAAAGCCCCTTAAGGTTCTAGATCATATCATTAAGATTGCTAGTAACGAGAATGATATAGTTCTAGATATGTTCATGGGTGTGGCATCCACTGGAGTGGCTGCAAGAAAGGCCAATCGCCGTTTTATAGGAATTGAGATAGATGACGAATACTTTGAAGCCTGCGAGAAGAGGATGAAGGAAACAGAAGAGTCTCTTGAAGGAACTCCGAAAGAATAAGGGCTTTTGCTCTCAATCGTAAAAAAGAGGGAGGACTATGATTTCCCATAAATACACTATTGGCAAGACAGACCCGTAAATTTGTATGTAGTAAGCGAACAATTTATTGTACGATTACTACATACAAATTCTAGGGAATGTCTTGACTCGAGTGTGTGTGGGAAATACATAGTCCTCCCTCTTGATTCATAAATGTACTGCAAAAGCCCTTGTTTTTATAGTTAATTTACATCTCTCTTACCTCTTTATCGAATTCGTTTTGTAGGACCCACTGATGGGTCTTAATGTAGTATTTTATTTTAATCATTTGCATACAATTTCCCCTCAGAATATTACAGCAGAAAAGCAAAACCGGAATACCTGCATAGTTTTCTTCTCTGCTATATAGTATCTCCTGTATCTTATAGGTCTGCAGGAAATGGTTCTCGTCTTCTAAACGAATATAATTTGGCTTAATCTTCCCCTGCACATTAAAGGTTGCGATAACATCAACAGGCATATGAAACATCGTTAAGTCCTTTCCTCATAATTTGGTCTACGCTTCTCTGGCGGTATTCCTCCCGCCATATGATAAATTGGATTATCCACAAACACTGCTCTCCTAATAGAATTATCCCCGTATCGTTCCCTTACTAGATCTACTGCCTTATCAAGCTTGGCATATTGATCATATCTAGTCATATCAAAAAGGTTCATCTGTCTTGAGCTAGCTTCTGTAACTACCCTACTTGTATGAATACCTAGTCGACGAATGGGCGTCCCATCCCACTGTTCATCAAAGAGCTGACAGGCAATCTGATGAATCTCATTAGTAATATTGGTTGAGGTTAATAATGTTCTCTGATGGGATACATGATTAAACTGAAAGTCTACTATACTTATTGCCACAACCCCTGCCATAACATTATCTGCTCTTAATCTAGTACAGACCTTCTCAGCTAAGGATAATAGGACCATCTTAGCAACCCCAGCATCATCTACGTCAAATGCAATAGTTGTAGAATTCCCATAACCCTTATTAGGTACCTTCTCATCAGATACTATGGATACATCAACCCCATTGGCAAAGGCATAGATTAACTCTCCATGTTTTTTCAAGTGTCTTCTTAGAATATTCAGGTCCGTATTGGCCAGTTCTCCTATAGTACGAATACCAAGATTGTTAAGCTTTTTCTTTGTAGCATGACCTACATAGAATAATTCCTCCACTGGTAAACACCACATCTTTTTCTCAATTTCATTAGGGAATAAGGTATGGACACGGTTAGGCTTCTTAAAATCAGAGGCCATCTTAGCCAGTACTTTATTAGAGGATATACCGATATTCACCGTAAATCCTAGCTTCCTATGAATCTCATCCTTGATTAGATTAGCTATAACCACTGCAGAGCCATAAAGACTTACGGTTCCTGTCATGTCGCAAAATGCCTCATCCACTGAATACTGATCTACACAGGGGGAATATTCCTTTAGAATTTCCATAAAGGCCTGAGAATTAGCCTCATATAGATCATAATGAGGAGCAACCGTAACTAGCTCTGGGCAGAGCTTTAGTGCATCTCCGACTGTATCTCCAGTCCGTATACCATATTTCTTAGCAGGAATAGATTTAGCCAATATAATTCCATGACGCTTCTTAACATCTCCTCCCACTGCTGAGGGTATCTCCCGTAAGTCTGTCTTTTCACCTAAGATATACAGTCGATAAACGGCTTCCCAGCTAAGGAAAGCCGAATTGACATCAATATGAAAAATCACTTTATCCATACATATGTTCACCTCTTAGATTTATTATAACAGAACTAGTGTTCGATGTAAAGAGAGAACATATGGAATGTTGGTGGGAAGTAGTGTAAAAATAATAGTGTATACATAATAGGCAATTTTATATTATCTCAACCAATTTTTTGCAAAGATTTACAAGGTCATAGCGAATTCCTTCACGACTTCGCCAACCTCTATTGCTCCACTCATCTTGAGAAACATCATCTCCTCCGTATATCAGTGCCCCATATTCAAAACCTCTAAATTGTGCAACAGCGATACAACCTGCTTGTTCCATTTCTACAATCTTTGCACCTTCTTCTTTTCTTTTAGCAATTCTGTCACTAGTTTTTCTGAAAATTGCATCCGTTGTCCATGTAAAACCTCGAATATAAGTAATTGAATTATCTTCCAAGTACTGAGTTATTGTTTTTACTACTTCAGGATTGGTATAAATATATCTTGATGGCTCTATGTAATGGTATGAGAAGCCTTCATCCCTAATTGCTCCATCAACCACAAGTATCTGACCTACTTCGATGTTTTTATCAAGAACTCCGCCACCACCACAGAACATAACCTTAGTAATACCCATGGCGTTGAATAAATCCAAATTTCCTGCACAAGACGGGCATCCTACTTTTCCAAGGGTAATCAATATATCGGAGTCCATAAAACGATATATCAAAACTGGATTTTCACCATCAATTGTTCTTTCAATAGTTATCTTTCCTTCGGAAACCAAATTATCTATAACCTCAGGAAAAAAGGTGATAATCAGCTTGTTTGTTTTAAAGAATTGATTAACTAAGGAAGTGGGATTTAATTTTGCTATCTTATTATCATCGAACTCTAATATTGGATATTTATTTTCTGTAAACATAGTCCTTATTCTACCTCCACAAATTATTAGTAACAAAGCTTATACAGCTTGTAAACCCTAGAATTCCTGTACATAAAAACATTACTCCCATTCCACTACCTTCAGTGCTACCCACTAATATCCTAAGAGCATTAGCAAGATCAGAAATACCCTTCCTAAATGGATCAAACACATAATCTGCCAATACCCCGCCTAGTATTATTGCAATTAGTTCATGCTTAACATCTAGTTGTAAGCAGTAAGAATATAATTATTTATGCTTACTGATTTTAATAATATATAATAGGATTAATATAATTGAGGTTATTATTAATAATATAGTACCATTAGTAATCGTAGCCCCATAAAAATTAGTGGCACCGGGCACATAAAGCATCATATTTGCTGAATATAAATAATTACAAAATCCATATACTCTTCTAAGTGTTTTGAAAAATAATGAAAAGGGATAGAAAAGTCGTCCAATCATTCCTAAGATGAATATCAATTGGAATATCCAATAAAATAAGAATAATCTATTGATAATTCTATTCTTTAAAAAGATATAAATCAAAGCATTGCATAATAATACTATCAAAGTAAAAGCTATACTTTGGTTTATTGAAGCATACACAGGTAAAACAAAAAGAGCACTCACTATGTTTAATATTAAATAAACCAATATTGCTACTAAAACTATAATTTTAGTAAATTTAATTTTATTTTCCTTAACCATTGTTTATACTCGCCTTTGCAAATTTCTCTAATAACACCATATTATTACTTTACTGTATGATAATGTAAATTGCTAGGCTAGTCAATCTTTTATTTATAACAAAAACCGTTTTTACCATTTGACTTTTTATTATTTTTGTTTATCATATATTATGGTGTTCTATTTTATTTAGATGAGCATTATAAATATTTTTTCAATTCTATATACAAGGAACTACATATAGTTAAAACACAGGAGGTAAAACTATGAAAATCGGCTTTGATTCTCAAAAATATATAGACGAGCAATCTAAGTATATATTAGAACGGGTCCATAATTTTGACAAGCTCTATCTTGAGTTTGGTGGCAAACTAATAGGTGATAAACACGCTAAAAGAGTACTTCCTGGATTTGATGAGGATGCCAAGATTAAGCTTCTTCAAAAGCTAAAAGATCAAGTTGAGATTATTATATGTGTATATGCCCGTGATATTGAGCGAAGCAAGGTTCGTGGAGATTTTGGCATTACCTATGATATGGAAGTATTTAGACTGCTTGACGACTTGAGATCATATGGCCTAGAAATTAACAGTGTTGTTATTACTCGATATGAAAAACAGCCTGCAACAACAGTGTTTATTAATAAACTTGAAAGACGTAATATAAAAGTATATAAGCACAAAACAATTCCTGGATATCCCCTTGATG
>JGI24709J26583_10001033_pt1 | contig 23585 bp, 25 predicted proteins | sample BioPla2DNA1_FD_26583 | JGI IMG/M metagenome (IMG submission 26583) | reverse complement strand
AGGAGGTGAATATGAAACCGATAATTGGAGTTGTTTTGCGCCCTGAAAAAAGTTTTGAAAAACATGAAATCATGTATATGTATAATGAAAAGTGGTAAATTAATAATTAATGGTGATGATAAGTTATTGCGAAACATTAAGAAAGAAAATGTTACCATTATTAAGTGTGGTATTCAAAAAAACAATCATTTGCACTTTCAAAATAATAAAGAGTTAATTAAACATTTAAAGGAAGTTGATTTAAGTAATTCCATTATTTTAGTTAAAGGTTCTAGAGGTATGAAGTTAGAGGAAATAACGGAATATTTAAAAAAAATATAAATTTAATCGTTAATATGTAATTAACGTTTTTTTATTAAAAGTACTTGATTTGTTGAAGAAGGAACCAAAATAATATATAATGTCTATGCAAGGAAGTGGTGCAATGAAAATTAAATATAATTTATTACATAAAGATGTTAATAGTGAAGCTAGGTACGGGAAATTAGAAACTAAAAGGGGAATATTTGAAACTCCAATGTTTATGCCAGTTGGAACCTTAGCGAATGTTAAAACCTTAACACCAGAAGAGTTGAAAGAAGTTAATAGTGGAATTATTTTATCTAATACCTATCACTTATGGTTACGACCTGGTGAAGATATAGTTGCTAAAGCAGGTGGTCTTCATAAATTTATGAACTGGGATGGGCCGATTTTAACTGATAGCGGAGGATTTCAAGTTTTTTCACTAGCTGAAAAAAAGAATATTTTAGAAGAAGGAGTTTTTTTTAAAAGTCATTTAGATGGTAAAAAACTATTTTTAACCCCTGAACTTTCCATTGAAATTCAAAATAAACTAAATAGTGATATAGCTATGAGTTTTGATGAGTGCCCCCCATATCCGGTTACTTATGATTATATGAAAAACAGTGTTGAACGAACTTTAAGATGGGCTAAACGTGGAAAAAACGTTCATAATAACCCCAATCAAGCTTTATTTGGTATTGTTCAGGGGGGAGAGTTTGAAGATTTAAGAAAATTCAGTGCCATTGAAACAGTAAAAATGGATTTTGATGGATATTCAATAGGGGGGACTAGTGTCGGTGAAGATAAAGATACTATGTACAAAATGGTTGAATACTCAACTCCATATATACCAAGTGATAAAGTAAGATATTTAATGGGTGTTGGTGATCCGATTGACATTATCGAAGGAGTTATTCGAGGTGTTGATATTTTCGACTGTGTCTTACCAACAAGACTTGCTCGTCATGCTAGTGCTTTTACCAAATATGGAAAACTTAACTTAAAGAATGCAAAGTTTAAAGAAGATTTTACAACCCTTGATCCTACTTGTGAATGTTATACATGCCAAAATTATACTAAAGCCTATTTAAGACATTTATTTGTTTCTAAAGAATCATTAGGCGGTAGATTATTATCAATTCACAACATACGTTTTTTAATTAAATTAACAGAAGAATTAAGAGAAGCAATTAAAGAAAATAAAATATTAGAGTATAGAGAAGACTTTATTAAAAACTATTATTCAGAAGAAAAAAACAACTAAGTATTGATTTAAAGGGTGTTGATGTTTATGAAATACTACTATTTGATCATGTTTCTAATTGTAATTTTTGTAGTGCTTATTAATCGTTATAAAGGAAATAAAAACTTATTATAAAGATCATATAAAGCCGGTTTCTAAAGGTGGCAAAACACAAGAAGGCAACCTTCAAACTTTATGTGAAAGGTGTAATTTAGGAAAAAGCAATAAACTCTAAAACGTAATTAGATATTGAAAATTAAATACAGTAACTATATAAAAGCATAAAAAGATATTTGATATCTTTTTTATTTGTCATTTTTTTGTTATAATCATATTAGGGTGTGAATATGAAAAATATATATAATTATTCCATTGAAGATTTAGAAAATTATTTTTTAACTATTAACGAAAAAAAATTTCGCGCAACACAAGTATATGAATGGTTATACAAAATGAGAATTAATAACTTTGATGAAATAAAAAATATGAAACAAGATGTAAAAGAAAAATTAAAAGAAGACTTTAATTTAGATAAATTAACAATTGTAAGCAAAGTACAAGGTCAAGATGTATATAAGTATTTATTTAAATTACATGACGGAAATACAATTGAAGCTGTTTTAATGAAACAATCCTATGGAAATAGTTTGTGTGTTTCTACCCAAGTAGGCTGTAATATTGGTTGCCATTTTTGTGAAAGTGGCAAATTAAAAAGAATTCGTAATTTAGAACCTAGTGAAATGTTATTGCCGATTCTTGCTATTGAAGCAGATTTAAATATCCGAATATCTCATGTTGTTTTAATGGGTATTGGTGAACCTTTTGATAATTATGATAATGTTATTAAGTTTATTAATATTATTAATCATCCTAAAGGAATAGATATTGGTGCTAGACATATAACTGTTTCAACTAGTGGGCTTGTACCAAAAATCGAGCAATTTATTAAAGATGGTAAACAAGTTAATTTGGCTATATCATTACATGCACCAAATGATGAAATTAGAAATAAATTAATGCCCATTAATAAAGTTTATAATCTATCAATGTTGATTAAAACTATTAAAAAGTATATTAGGATTACTAATAGACGGGTTACAATGGAATATATTATGTTAAAAGGAATTAATGATAGTTCAGAGTGCGCTAATGAATTATCGCAATTATTAAAAGGAATAAATTGTTATGTTAATTTAATACCATATAATGAAACTAGTAACTCACAGTTTAAAAAAAGTAATAAAGAAAATGTTATGAAATTTTATGATACTTTAAAAAGAAATAAAATTAATGTAACAATTAGAAAAGAATTTGGATCAAATTTGATGGCAGCATGTGGGCAACTTCGTGCGAATTATAAGGAGGACCAGTAATGGAATATTTTTATTTAACGGATTCCGGAAAAGTTAGAGATCACAACGAAGATAGTGTTGTTATTGTTAATAATAATAGTAATGAATATCTTATGATTGTAGCAGATGGTATGGGTGGACATCGAGCTGGTGAAGTGGCTTCAAGCATTGCGATAACTCATCTAGGTAAACGCTTTAAAGAATTAGGAAGTATTGGTAGCAAGGAAGAAGCGATTAACTGGTTAAAAGATACCGTTAGTGAAGCCAATATATTAATATATAGATATACTGAAGAAAATCCTACTAGTTTAGGAATGGGAACTACATTAGTGCTGTGCCTTAAAACGCAGGATTATTTATTATTTGGTAATATTGGTGATAGTTCTGGATTTGTTTTTAAAAACAAGAAACTGCATAAAATAACTGTCGATCATACTTTAGTAAATCTCCTTGTTAACTCAGGTGAATTAACCGAAGAAGAAGCTAAAGATCATCCTAAAAAAAATGTCTTAATGAGAGCTTTAGGAGCAACTAATACAGTAGAAATGGATATTTTTGATGTGGAAGTAGATGTTGATGGTGTTTTATTATGCAGTGATGGCTTAACTAATATGTTGGATGAAGATCAAATTGGTAGAGTATTGAATGAAAAAATAAGTTTAGAAGATAAATTAAATAAACTAGTTTTAAAAAGTAATAACCGTGGTGGAACTGATAACATATCAATTGCATGCTATTTAAAGGGTGGTGAAGATTAATGATTATTAAAGGACAAAAAATTAATGACCGTTATCAAATTATTAGATTAATTGGAGAAGGTGGAATGGCTAATGTTTATTTAGCGCAAGACATCATTCTTGACCGTAAAGTTGCGGTTAAAATTCTTCGTGGGGATTTAGCAGATGATGAGAAATTTGTTAGACGTTTTCAACGTGAAGCAATTTCAGCTTCTTCCCTAAACCATCCAAACATAGTTGAAATGTATGATGTTGGAGAAGATGATGGTAAATATTTTATAGTTATGGAATATATTGATGGTCGCACTTTAAAAAGTTTGATTAAAAGACGTGGAGCTTTAACTTTGGAAGAAGTTGTTGATATTATGCTCCAGTTAACAAGCGGCATTGCCCATGCCCATAATGGTTATATTATTCATAGGGATATAAAACCACAAAATATTTTAATATTAGATGATGGACGTTTAAAAATAACTGATTTTGGAATTGCTATGGCTTTAAATAGTAATGAATTAACTCAAACTAATTCAGTTATGGGTTCGGTTCACTATTTACCGCCAGAACAAGCAAATGGTAATGGGGCAACAATTAAAAGTGACATTTATTCTTTAGGAATTTTAATGTATGAGTTACTAATTGGTAAAATTCCTTTTAGAGGAGAAAATGCTGTTGAGATTGCGATTAAACAGATGAAAGAACAAATACCTAGTGTTCGAAAACAAAATCCTAACATTCCTCAAAGTTTAGAAAATATTATTTTAAAATCTTGTGCCAAAAACCCTAAAAATCGTTATGATAACGTTACAGAAATGTATATTGATCTTGAAAATGCATTAAATGAAGAATACAAAGATGTTAAACGTGTTGTTTATAAATACCCGGAACAAGATTTAGAAGAAACTAAAGTTATACCGGTTATAAAAGATACTAAAGAAGAAAAAACAGAATCAATAGATAATGAAAAGAAAGTTAACAAAGTATTAATGATTCTTAGTGCTACAGCGATTGGGTTAATAACACTTTTAGTTTTAATGATTATCTTTTTGCCAAAATTAACTGCTGTTCCTGAGGTTAAGGTGCCTAATGTTGCTAATTTAACACCTGAAGAAGCTACTAAAACCTTAAAGGAATTAGGATTAAAAGTTAATGATGAAATAAGAGAAGAAAATAATAGTGAAATAAAAGAAGGGAAAGTTGTTAAAACTAGTCCTCACTATAATAGTATAGTTAAAAAGGGAAATACAATTACAATATATGTTTCTCTTGGAGAAGCAGGAGTAACGCTTGAAAATTATGTTGGAAAAAATTATTATGAAATAAAAGCCTTGCTTGAAACTAAAGGTATTTATGTGTTGACAGAAAAGAAAACGGTTGATGATGTTACTAAATATGATGAAAATATTATTATTGAACAAAAACCAAAAATTGGTAGCAAGTTAGTTGAAGGTGATACAGTAACTCTGTATTTACCAGATATTATTACTCAATATCCTGATTTCGCTTCAGAAAAATGGTCTGAAACTGATATTAGAGCTTTTGCTGATGAATATGGTCTAAAACTAACTATCGAATATAAGGAAAAAAGTGACTATGAAGAAGGTGCTATTATTTCACAAAGTCGCCCTCCTAAAAGTCAAATTATGCGTGGTGCGACCTTGAAAGTTGTCATCGCAACTAAACCGGTTGAAGAGCCTGTTGAAGACCCTGTTGAAGACCCAGCAAATGATCCTGTTGATGACCCACTTGATGAAATATTACCAGGTTCGGAATCATGATTGGAAGAATTGTAAAACTAGTTAGTAACGATTATACCGTACTGGTTAATGATGAGTTACATGTATGTAAATCAAAAGGTAAGTTTCGCAATTTAAATATTCGACCAACAGTTGGTGATATCGTTAAAATTGATGTTGACAATAAAATAATTACAGAAGTACATCCTAGAAAAAACGAATTGGTTCGCCCATCAGTTGTGAATGTCGATCAAGCTGTTATTGTAGCTAGTGTTAAAGAACCAGATTTTTCTACCAATTTATTAGATAAATTATTAATAATTATTGAATATAATAATATTTTACCAATTATTTGTTTTACAAAGTTGGATTTATTAACCAAAGAAGAACTAAACACTATTAATAAATATGTTGTTTATTATAAAAAAATTGGTTATCAAGTTTATCTCAATAATAATCACGATTATTTTAAACATATTTTTAAAAATAAAATAACTGTTTTTACAGGACAAAGTGGTGCTGGTAAATCCTCTTTGTTAAACATGCTAGATAGCAATTTAGATATTTTAACAGCACCAATTTCTAAGGCTCTAGGGCGAGGTAAACATACAACTAGACATGTTGAATTATTACCAGTATTAGATGGTCTAATTGCTGACACGCCTGGTTTTTCATCTCTTTCTTTTGATGGAATGTCAGTTGCTGATATTCGTGATAATGTTATTGAATTTAACCAGTATCGACATGATTGCAAATATAAAGATTGTATGCATCATCATGAAGTTGATTGTGTTGTTAAGGAAAAAGTTAACGATCAAACCATTATTAAAAGTCGTTACGATAATTATATAAGTTTTATAAGTAAAGGGTGATATGATGAAAATATCGGCATCATTTTTATCAATTAAAGAAAATTTAAAAGAAAATGTTGAAAGGTTAGATAAAACAAGTATTGATTATTTACATCTTGATATTATGGATGGAAAATTTGTAACAAATAAAACATATACTATTGCTGAAATAAAATATTTGTTGCAAAATACTACTAAACCCAAAGATGTTCATTTGATGGTAAATGATGTTATGAAATATATTGATGACTTTATAACAATTAATCCAGAATTTATTACCTTTCACTTAGAAGCAATTGATAATCAAAGGGAAGTAATTAATTATTTAAAACAATACAATATTAAAGTGGGTATTTCAATTAAGCCTAAAACAAATATTGAGACATTACTTCCGTATTTACCCCTTATTGACTTAATACTTATTATGAGTGTTGAACCGGGTTATGGGGGGCAAGAATTTATAATGGAAACTACTTCTAAAATTGATAATTTAAAATACTTAAGAGATCAAAACAATTATAATTATATAATTCAAGTTGATGGTGGTATTAATAATAAAACAATTAAGTACTGTCAAAATGCTGATATAGTTGTAGTTGGTAGTTATATTACTAGTCGTGCTGATTATCAAACTCAAATTGATAAATTATTAAAATAGATATATTTAAAAAGTATATCTATTTTTGATTTTATAAAAACTTAAGCAAGGTGCAATTATTGTCTTTAAATGTTATATATGCTAAAATGAGATTACGAAAAGAGGTAGGATAATGGAATATAATGTTGGTATTATAGGATGCGGGCCAGCCGGTATTTTTAGTGCTTTAGAATTGTTAAAACATGACCCTGATATGAAAATTGTTATGTTTGATAAAGGGCGCAATATTAAGGTGAGAAATTGTCCGAAACAGAAAACTATCCAATGTATATCGTGCAAACCGTGTAACATATCATGTGGTTTTGGTGGGGCAGGTGCTTTTTCTGACGGTAAATTATCTTTATCAAAAGATGTTGGTGGTTGGTTAGAAGAATATATCGGTGTTGATAAAGTTAATGAATTAATTGAATATGTTGATAATGTTTATTTGAATTATGGTGGCAACACTCAAATTGCTTACAACAAGGAATTTGCCGAAAAAATGGAGTATGACTGTAGTAAATATGGTTTAAAATTTATTAAGTGTCCAATTAGACATCTTGGTACTGAAATGAGTGCAATTATAATGGAAAAAATGTATGACTTTATTATTAGTCATAAAAATGTTAAGGTTTTGGTAAATGAAGATGTTTTAGATGTTGAACTTAATGAAAAAAGCAAAAAAGTTATTACTAAAAAAGGTGAGTATTCATGTGATAATATTATTTTTGCTGTGGGACGAAGTGGTTCTGGTTGGTTATTTGATAAATGTAAAAGTTATAACATTAAAACAGATAACAATCAAATTGATATTGGTGTTAGAGTTGAATTACCTAGAGCCGTTACTGATCATTTGACTGATGAATTATATGAATTTAAAATATATAACACCTCTAAAACAACCGAAAATATTGTTAGAACTTTTTGTATGAATCCTGGTGGTTTTGTAGCCCAAGAAAATTATGATGATGACTTGGCATGTGTTAATGGACATAGTTTTCAAAATAAAAAAAGTAATTTAACAAACTTTGCTTTATTAGTTTCTGCCCAATTTACTGAGCCTTTTAATAATCCGATTGAATATGGTAAATATATAGCTAGGCTAGGTAATATGCTTACTGGTGGCAAAATAATGATTCAAAGATTGTATGACTTAAAAGCAGGACAAAGATCAACAGTTAAAAGAATAAAAAAGTTAACTTACAAACCAACATTAGAAGATGCTATTCCCGGTGATTTATCTTTTGTTTTACCTGCTAGAATTTTAAATGCTTTATTAGAAACGTTTGATGAATTAGAAAAAATTTGTCCCGGAATATCAGGAAAAGAAACTATTCTTTATGGTGTTGAAGTAAAGTTTTATTCATCCAAAATAAGAGTTGATAAAAATTTGGAAACAGCAATTAAAGGAGTATATGCAATTGGTGATGGAGCTGGTATTACAAGAGGCTTAATGCAAGCTTCAATTAGTGGGGTGATAGCTGCTCAAAATATATTGAAAAATGAGACTGTCTCTTAAGTGGCAGTCTTTTCTTTAAATAAATATATTTAATATATAAAAACAAAAGATAGACTAATGCTATTTTTTTTGTTATAATTAATTAGGCTTTTTTAACAAGAGAAAGGAGAAAAATGAATAAAATTAAAATATTTAGTCTAGGTGGACTAAATGAAAACGGAAAAAACATGTATATTATTGAAGTCGGAAAAGATATTTTTATCTTTGATGCAGGACTTAAATATGCAGATGACAAAATGTTAGGAATTGATTATATTATTCCTAATTATGATTATTTAAAAGAAAATAAAAACCGTATCGTAGGTATGTTTATAACTCATGGCCATGACGAACACATGGGAGCGATTCCGGATATTTTTCTTGATATTCCGGAACTTAAAATTTATGCGACGGCTTTTACTTTAGAAACAATCAAAAAAGAATTAGAAAATGAGGAAATGTCAACCGATAATTTAATATTAATTAAACCTCATCGAAAAATAACTTTCGGGAAAAATAGTGTGTTCCCAATTAGTTTAACACACTCAGTACCTGATACGGTAGGATATGTGTTGTATACTGAAAGTGGAACAATTGTTTATACAGGAAACTTTGTTTTTGATCCAACAATGTCGGGTGCTTACAAAACAGATATTGGTAAACTAGCCTACGTTGGTAAACAAGGAGTATTATGTTTGTTGAGTGAATCGTTATATGCCGATAAACAAGGTTTTACTTCACCAAATCATCGTACCTCATCAATTATTCGGGAAACACTAAATAAAAATGAGGGTCGAATATTATTTAATACTTTTCAAAATAATTTATATCGAATTCAAGAATTATTATTGGAAGTAAGTGCGACTGAACGTAAGGTAGTAATAATGGGTAAACGTCTTGAAAACTCTATTATTAAGGCAATTGATATGAAATATATTGAATTTGATAAATCAAAAATCGCTTCTATTCAACATGTTAGAGACGAGGATGTTGTTGTATTAATATCAGACGAGCGTGAAAAACCATATTCAAACATTAGTCGTATTGTTCGAGGCTATGATAAATTTGTTAAAATTTCAGAAGAAGATACTGTTGTATTTGCAGCTCCGATTTATGAAGGTATGGAAAAAAGTGCAACAAAATTATTTGATGATATATCTAAAATTGGTGCCCAATTAGTACTATTACCAACTAAAAAGTATTTAGAACATCACGCATCTAGCGAAGATTTAATGTTGATGCTGGATTTAATAAAACCCAAGTATTATTTCCCTGTAATAGGGGAGTACCGTCATCAAGTTGCTAATGCATCTATTGCTGCAAGAGTTGGAATTCCCGAAGAAAATATTCTTCTTAAATTAAATGGTCAAGTTGCAACTTTTGAAAACGGTAAATTATTAGATACCAACGAAAAAATAAAAATAGATGATATTTTAATTGATGGAAAAACAATTGGAGACATTGGAGATTTAGTTCTTAAAGATCGTGAATCTTTAAGTGAAAATGGTATTGTTATAGTTACGGCAACATTATGTAAGACAAGCAAAAAGATTTTAGCGGGACCTGAAATATTAACTCGTGGATTTATCTTTGTTAAAGAAAATATTGATTTGATTAAAGAAGCTGAAAAAATATCATTGGAAGTTATTAGTGATAATATTAAAAACAATTATATTGATTTTAATAAAGTAAGAACTGGTGTTCGTGATAAACTTGGAAAATATTTATATAAAGAGACTGGTTGTAAGCCAATGATACTAGTAGTAATGCAAGAAGTATAGCATTACTTTTTAGTTGGTAAAATATTGATTTATTAACCTTGATATGGTATTATCTATTAGTAGAAATGAAGTGATAAAATGAAATTACCCAATTTAGCAAATGCTAGAAAAAGAACAAAAAATCCAGTTGAAGTAATAACTGATAATTATAAACTAACTAACGATATGAAAAAACTTGGTTTAAATAGAGCCTATTACATAAAAACATATGGCTGTCAAATGAATGAACATGATACTGAAAAGATTAAGGCTATTTTAGAAGATATGAATTTTTATGAAGTAGATAAGATGGAAGAAGCCGATTTAATTTTATTAAATACTTGTGCCATTAGGGAAAATGCTCATAATAAAGTATTTGGAATGATTGGTCGAATTAAACATCTAAAGGAAAGCAAACCACATTTAATCGCTGGAATTTGTGGCTGTATGGCCCAAGAAGAAGTTGTCGTTGATGAAATTTTAACTAAATATAAATGGTTAGACATCGTCTTTGGTACTCATAATATTCATAATCTGCCCAACATCTTAGCAACTTCACTAGCTAAAAAGGAATTAGAAATAGAAGTTTTAAGTGTTGAAGGGGATGTATATGAAAATATTCCCGTGAAACGTGATAATTTATATAAAGCTTGGATTAATGTTATGTACGGCTGCGATAAGTTTTGTACTTATTGTATTGTACCTTATACCCGAGGAAAGCAAAGAAGTAGACAACCAGAATTTATTGTTGAGGAAGTTCAAACCTTGGTCAATGAAGGTTATCAAGAAATTACTTTGCTTGGTCAAAATGTTAATGCTTATGGTAAAGATTTAGATATTGATTATCGTATGGAAAATTTACTAGAAGATGTTGCTAAAACGGGTATTAACCGCATTCGTTTTGTAACTAGTCATCCATGGGATTTTACTGATAAAATGATTGAAGTAATAAAAAATAATGATAATATTATGCCTTACATTCATTTGCCAATTCAATCTGGATCTAATAAAATTTTAAAACTTATGGGAAGAAGATATACTAAAGAATCTTATTTCGAACTGTATAACAAGATTAAAGATGCTATTCCTAATGTTTCGATTACAACTGATATTATTGTTGGATTTCCAGGTGAAACCGAAGAGGATTTTAATGAAACTCTAGATATTGTTAATAAGTGTCAATTTGACTCGGCTTTTACTTTTATTTTTTCGAAACGAGTTGGAACACCAGCTGCTAAAATGACAGATAATGTTTCATTAGAAACTAAAAATAAAAGATTACAAGAACTAAATAAATTAGTAAATAAATATTCTAATTTAGCTAATCAAAAATATTTAAACAAAACAGTTCCAGTTTTATTAGAAGGATTTAATGAAAAAAATAAAAAGACATTATTTGGTTATACAGATACTATGAAACTAGTTAATGTTGAAGCCGATGAATCGAACATTGGTAAAATTGTTGATGTCAAAATTACTGAAGTAAAGACATGGTCTTTAGATGGAAAAATATGTGAATAACATATTTTTTGTTTTAACTTTTATATGGTATAATAATTTCATTTAAGAGGTGTGAAATGAAAAAAAAATCGGGAAAAAATGGCGTTCCAAAATTATAGTTTTAACATTATCAGGTGTGATGTTATTGCCCTTTTGGGGCAATAATAAAGAAAAAATACTGACTTAAGTGGAGATACTGATGTTATTGTTAGAACTTTAAATCAACCAAATTGTATAAAGGTTTTAGTGGATGCTCAAGGTAATATTAACTTTGATATTGAAAAAGAATTAGGTGTTGAAATTGTTGGTGAAACAAAAATGAAAATAGCAGTNGAAGAGGATGAGGAACCTTGGGACGTAATAGAAGATGAAGTAACAGAAGAAATATTAGAAGAAATAGAAGAGAATGTTAAAGAAGAGTATTTATAATTAAGTGTCAACAAAAAAAGGTTGACGCTTTCTTTTTTTTGTGCTAAAATGATTTAGAAATGGAGGGATACAATGGCTGTAAAATTAAGACTAAGACGAATGGGAGCTAAAAAACAACCTTTCTATCGTATTGTAGCTGCTGATTCTAGAAGTCCTAGAGATGGAAAATTTATTGAAATTTTAGGAACGTATAATCCGCTTACAGAACCAGCTGAAATTAAATTAGATGAAGAAATGGTATTAAAATGGTTAAGAACTGGTGCTGAACCAACTGAAACCGTAAGAACTTTATTCAAAAGAACTGGAATTTTAGAAAAATTTCATAATGAAAAAATGGCGAAAAAAGGTGCTAAGTAATTATGAAATTAGTAGAATTAACGGAATATTTAGTAAAAAGCATTGCTAAACAACCAAATATGGTATCAGTTAAACAGTTTGATAATGAAGAAGGGAAAGTCATTATCGAAGTTTTAGTTGCTGAAGATGANATGGGTATTGTAATTGGACGCGGAGGTTCCAATGCCAATGCTATAAGAACCATCGTGCAAGCTGCATCATATATTGATGACAATAAACCAGTTAGAATTAATATTGATTCATTTTAAAAAGGGTTTACTTTAACTCTTTTTTTTGATATACTCATTATAGTAAAGGGAGTTGAATTATATGTGGGAAATAGATGTAACACTTGACTCAATTGGTGCTTATTTAGAACAAGTAAGATTATTAAAAGCCCAACCACAAGTTGATGAAGTTTTAATTGACGATATTCTGTGGAAAGTTTTAGGTCTAGCTATTAAACTAGATGATATGTATGAACAAAAGTATCGTGAAGAATTAGAAGAATTAGAAAATACGGAGACAATTACACTACGAGACGAACTGTTAAAAAGAGAACGAATTTTAGAACTGTCAAGGATTCGTGAAAGTGTCTTAGAAGACTTGTTTGATCAAAATATTCATGAGGAAAAAATGTTATATGATTTATTTGAAGATATTAGAAAAGAACATAGTTATGAATCTTTATTCCATGAAAGTGATTTAAATCTAGTTAAAGAACAATTAAATACAATTGAAGAAAACAGAATTAAAGAACAGTTATTAAAAGAGGAATATGAAAATAATATTACACAAATAAATGATATTCAAAATAAAATAATGACATTCGAAGAGTTTAACGTTAGATTAGATGAAGAATACAAAAATTTTATAGAAGCTAATGAGATAGATAAAATTGATGCTAGAAGTGCTCAATTTGATAAACTTGCAGCACTTGAAAGACAATCAATAATTAAAGAGAATATGAAGTTGTTAGAAACAGCTCAAAATATTGATGTTAGCCAATTTAAATATTTAGGCGATCGTTATGCTAATGATAGAATTATCATTGAGGAATCTAATGAATTATTGTTTATGGTTGAGTTAGCCAACAAAATGCGTTTAAAAGTAAATAATTATGAGGAACTACAAAAAAAGGTAGAAAGTATTGTTAATTTAGTATCAACTCGCGAAACTGAATTGTTATCAAAATTTCCAAATATGAATTATCCTAATGAGTTATCATATAGAACAATCTATTTTATGAATGATCTTAAGTCATTAAATGAGCAATTAAATTCCAGTTATAATATAAGAAAATTAAAAACTAGAAATCAAGCAATTGAAAAAGAATTAGAAAACCTTTATGACAATGTTAAAGGAAGACGAGAATTAGACGATATTATTAACAATCGTGTACAACCGATAGAACCACAAGAAGAAATNNCAGAACCNGTTAAAGATGAACTACAAGAAGAAATGGCAGAACCAGTTAAAGATGAACTACAAGAAGAAGTGTCAGAACCGGTTAAAGAGGAACCGCAAGAAGAAATAAATGAAATTATCAAAGATGAACCAATTATAGATGGTGAGATACTTGAGGTAACTAAGACTGAAAAAGCTAGTAGTAAATTGTTAGCGAAGATAAAAAATATTAAAAATAGATTATTAACATTAGCTCATAGGGCGGCTCCGTTTATTTTATCTGGTGCAATTCTTTTAGCACCCCTTGTTATGAACGGTGATCAAAAAAGACCAATTGTTAATGATGTACCAGCAATAGAATCAGTAGTAGATGATGCCATTGCGATTAATCCATCAATAATAGATAATGTAGATGAAAATATTCCTTCATTAGATGAGTTAACTCAAACTATTGAAGATTTAGAAGAAAAGGTAACGTCAAATAGTATAGGTGATAAAGTAAACATTGAAAGTGGTGTTAAATATTACCGTGATGCTACATCAGCTCAATTAGATAATAATAGCTATGAAGCTGGTCGTGGAACATCCGGTTTAAGACCTGAAAATTACAATGTTAATCGCATTGCTATTATGGAAAAAGATATGTTAGGTAATCCTACAGGTAAAATTTTAGCCGTAACAACAACACCAGGTGTTAGTGCCGAAGAATTGGCAACTTCTCTTGGATTAGAAGTAGATCAATATGAAGTAATGATTCATATTGGTGCAGGTGATGAAAATGGTAATTATATTGAAGCATCTCGCAACAGTGCATCTGTTGATGACTTATGTTGGATGAGAGCGGATAGTCCTGGAGTAAAAATTGTTACACCAGCCTCTGAAATACTAAATACTAGTGGAAAGGGGATTGTACGATAATGAAAATAAATGTAAATGACGTAATTACGTTAAAAGATAATCGACAATTTCTTGTCTTATCAGATACTATTTATAACGAAACTAGATATCTTTATATAATTGAACTTACAGAAGAAGGACAAGAAATAGTAGATAATGTTAAAATAGTTAAAGAAGTAGTAACTGGTGATGGGTCTAAATTAGTAACAGTTACAGATTATGATGAAATTGACTATGTGAAAGAAGCATTAGTCGAAAGCTTAGATAAAAACGAATTAATATAAAAGAGTGTAGATTAATCTACATTCTTTTTATTTTTGCTATAAAATAGCGGAAAAGTATTGATTTTCTTAAACAATATAGTATAATATTAATAGTTATATTTAAGTTATAAATTAAATATTATTAAAATTTTAAAAACCTCTTGTCAAAATTAAAAAAATATTGTATACTGTAATAGTCCTTAATTATGGGCCTGTAGCTCAGTTGGTTAGAGCACACGCTTGATAAGCGTGGGGTCATAGGTTCGAGTCCTATCAGGCCCACCATGATTATTGCCTCAATAGCTCAGTCGGTTAGAGCACTTGACTGTTAATCAAGGGGTCGTAGGTTCGAGTCCTACTTGAGGCGCCATTCGGTCCGTTGGTGAAGCGGTTTAACACACTGCCCTTTCACGGCAGCATTCATGGGTTCAAATCCCATACGGATCACCATATTGATATTCAAACCTTTGTATTATTTACAAAGGTTTTATTGTGTATTGTTTTTTCAGTCATCCTTATTAATAATAAATTTGCTGTTGGTTATAATTGGGTGTTATGATATTATATTAGTAGGGAAAAAAAGATGAAGTTAACAAATAATTTAGAAAATTTAGGAGTCTTTAAAGACTTTTCGGATGGTACTTTAAAAACAGTTTTTCAAATTGGAAAGAAACAAATAATCGAAGTTACTCTGCTTGTTAATAAAGAGGATATAGATGTAGTTTGTGTTCCTACTTATCATTTTTGTAATCTGGGCTGTAAGATGTGTCATTTAACTAATAAAGGTCTAAATAAACAAATGAAGGCTATTAATTCACAGGACTTTATTGAAGCCCTTATAAAAGGTGTTACAAAACAAATTAAAGATAATAAGCTAATAAAAAGAACCTCTTAATTTCTTTTATGGGAGTAGGTGAACCATTATTAAATCTTAAACTACTCGAAGAGGTTTATAATAATGAACTATATATAAAGGAAGTATTAGGATATGAAAAAATTAACTATGCCATAGCAACGATGATGCCGACTAAGCTTGATAAATTAATAAAGTTATTTACTAACTTAAACATACCTTTAAAACTACATTTTTCATTACACACCCCAATAAATGAAGACAGAATAAAATTAATTCCATCTACTAAAGTTAACGTTGAAGAGGCTTTATCGGGATTGGTACAATTTAGAGACGCCTTACAAGCTAATAATAAAATAATGAATAAATATAAATATTTTCATAGAACGAATGATCCTGTTGAAGTTCATTACACTTTAATAGAAAATGTTAATGATAGTAAAAAGGCTTTAGAGCTAATATGTGATTTACTAAAAAGGTATAGGATTCCAATTAAATTTATTAGGTTTAATCCAATAAATGATTTACATATAAGTAAAAGGGAAGATTTATGGGTATCTACCATAAGAAACAATGTTAAAGATTTGAGAGTTAAAACTTATTCCNCACCTGGTAGGGAAATAGGAAGTTCATGTGGAGAGTTTACTAAACATTATTATCATGAAGAAATTGAAACACCTCAACAATTACAAGAATTTAAAGATTGGAAAACCAGGCATCAAATTTTTGAAGAAATTTAAAAAAATAAAACTCTTTTTTAAAGAGTTTTTGTTTTAAATAATGAATAATTTTATTAGTAACTAACATAATATAGTATACACCACTTTAGCACTCGNTCTTGACAAGTGCTAAAAAAGGTGGTAAAATTATAATTGGAAAGGATGTGAGATAATGAATTTAATCTCTAGGAATTTTTATTTAGATGATATTTTTGAAGATTTTATTTCTCCATTTAAGGAAACTCAAATGAAATGTGATGTTTATGAAAAAGACGGTGATTATCATATCGAAATTGACATTCCAGGATTTGAAAAAAAAGATATTAACCTTGAGGTGAAAGATGGATATTTAATAATATCTGCTGAAAAACAAGATAAAGTGAAAGATGAAGGAAAACATTATATCAGGCGTGAAAGAAAATATGGAAAATATCAAAGATCATTTTATATAGGAGATGTAGAATCGGAAAAAATTGAAGCAGAGTTTAAAGATGGATTATTAAAAATTTTAGTTCCTAAAATTGAAGAAGTTATTGATAAAAAAGTTATTGAAATTAAATAAAAAGGATACAATAATTATTGTNTNCTTTTTTTATGGTAATATTTAATAATAAATGGTAAAATATTATCANTAGGAGTTGGTATTGTGGATTTAAGAGAATTAAAAGAATTTTTTATTGATTCTGTTAAATATCTTATTATCATTATAGTAGTTATCCAGTCCGTTTAAAGTTTATTAAGTTATCACCAGAAGATAAAAAAAGATTAAGGATACTTTATAATAATATTGATCAAGAAATATTAAATAACAAGTAAAAAACCATCATATGATGGTTTTATTTTTTTAATGGCGGAGCAGGAGGGATTTGAACCCTCGCACCGGTTACCCGGTCTACGCCCTTAGCAGGTGTGTGCTCCACTCATCAAAAACCCATAGATTTTTTCTTTAAGTCTTTGAAATCCCTTTATTTATAAGGTTTTACAAAGCATTACTTTTTTTATTTATTTTTATTTTTAAAAACGGTAGCCCAAAATTGTAGCCATTTGTTCTTTTTTTTAGCCATTTTTGATAATTTCATTAAATGCAATGGCACTTTCAACCTTAGCACTTTCAAAAGTATGTGCATAAATATCGTTAGTAATATTTATACTAGAGTGCCCTAGTCTTTGGCTTACGGCTTTAACATTTATTCCCTTATGTATCAAGACACTAGCTGAGGTGTGTCTTAAATCGTGGAATCTTATGTGCTCTAGTCCATATTTTTCAGTGATTTTAGTGAAAATCTTATAACAAGTGCCCGGATTCATATAGCCACCTAATTCATCAGTAAAAATTCTATTCTCATTTTTCCAATTCTTACCCAATTCCCTTATACAATTATCTTGCCACTCTTTATATTCTCTTAAAACATCTAAAGTAGCACTACATAAGTAAATAATTCGTTTAGATGAGTTTGTTTTGGCTTTCTTTTCATCTACAACACCTTTAACAACCTTTAAAGAGTTATCAATTTTTAATGAACCTGTGTCAAAATCTAAATCGCTCCACTTTAAAGCAACTATTTCTCCCCTACGAGCACCACTATCTAAAGCAAGGGTAATTAAAGCCTTATATTTTATGCACTCATTTTCTAAGCAAGATAATAATTTCTTTACTTGTTCTAAGTCATAAAACTTTTGCTCTGCCTTTTCTTTCTTAGGTTTATTCGCTCTAAGGTTTGGATTTTCACTTAATAAGCCATTATAAACTGCTTGGTTAAACATTACATTTATTATTTTATAGTAATCATACATAGAACTATAACTTAATTCTTTCCCTTTATTGCCTTTCTTTAACTTCCTATACATTTCATTTAACATCGTGTGTGTTATCTTGTTTAATTTTAAATGCCCTATGTAGGGTAAAATATACTTTAGTAATCTCTTATAATTGTTAATCGTTACTATTCCAAGACTTCCCTCACAATATTTTTTTAAAAAGATTTGACTATACTGAGTAAAAGTTAAATCCTTAACATTTGCCGTATTACCTTTCTTATAATATAGTTTTGTTAGTTCGGCATCTCTTATTTTAACTTCTGCTACTGAGCCACAAAAGGTTTCATAGTATCTATCTCTTTTACCAAATAAATCTCTACCAAGTTCAATAGTTATTCTAAACTTTTTTACACCATTTTTATCTACACCGACTTGTCTATACCCCATAAAATATGCTCCTTTCATTTTAAGGGTATAAGGACTTGTTGTCTATATATATTATACCACAAAAGCCCTTATATTCCTAGTAAAACTGAGAATTTACTCTCTTCACTTTGTTTATTTTCAATCCATAAATTTATTTCTTTCAAATCAAACTTTATACTACTTAATATCTTAAAATAAGGTATTCTTTTTTCTCTTACTAACTTTCTTATACCAGACTCTGACATATCTAGATAAGTTGCTAATTCTTTAATACCACATATCTCTTTTGTCATAATAATTCCTCCTATAATTATTTAATAGTGAGCATATAAAAGTGCTCTTTTTGCTTAAGCAACTATAGAATACCAAGAACAAAAAAGAAATTCTTGCTTAAAAACTATATAAAAAATTGCAAAAATTAAAATAACAAAACCCTTATAAACAAAGGGCTAGAGAATTTTTGATAACCGATTTTTCAAGCAAAAAAGCAACTTTTAAGGGTATTTTATTTCACAAAAAACTTTGTTAAGATGAAATCACAAAGGCAAGGAACCAACCTTTGAAAAACTGAAAGGAGGAACACAAATGATAGTTGATGATTATAAAATTAAGTTAGAAGTTATTAAACTTGCTATTATGAAACACACAGGAAGAGAAATCAGCGAAGAACTATTAAATAGATTTTGTAAATATCTAACAATGGAATATGAAAACAACACATCTAAAAATAGTATTGATAACAGAATAAATAGTATTTGTAAAACCATTAACACTAAATACGATAAATATATGAGAATTATCAATGCTAACTAATTTAAACTAAATTAGACTAAAAAAGACCTAATGCAAGCATAAATAAACTAAATCTGTTTAAATGCTTGCTAGGTCAAATAAATTAAATATAGAAAGAGGAAAAGATATGAGAAAAGATGAATTAAATTTAAAAGAATTAGAAAAGGAATTAACTGCATTACAAATAATGGCAAAATTAGGTATGATAAGTATAGAAGAATTTGAAAGAGTTATGGGAGAAATCGGAAAAGAACATAATATAAGAGTTGTTTTAAGAAATAGAAATAAAACGACAAATCAAACATCAGTTAAAGTATTAGCTTAATCATAGTTATCAAGAAAAGATAACTTTTTTTGTTGTTTTATGTTATAATAGAAAGCAATTTAAAAGGAGGATATTATGGGACATAGACACAATGTTTTAACTGATGATGTATTTAAAAATAGTAAGTATGTTGCCTTTGTAGAGAAAACACACAACATAAAGAATTTTAGAAAAGAATATAGAGACCACTATGATATGATTTTAGACATATATAAAACCTTTATTCTACTAAATAATTGTTTCTTTAGTGATAGTAATTTATCTAATGCTGACAAAGTGGAAAATGCTTTAAAGATTATGGAAGAATTACTTTATGTTGATTACGAAGAAAGCGAAAAACATAAATATAGAGTTCAAGATATAAGAGATATTCTAGATAAGAGATGTAGGCATATTTATAACCTAATTGAAGAGTGGCATAATGATTTAGAAACCTTAACTAATAAAGATATAAACAATTCAATTACTCTTAAGAATATGAAAAAAGATATAGAAAAAGAAATGGCTGACCTTGAGTTTGCTGAATTTGATAGTATAAACCTAGAAAATATTTCTTATCAAAAGAACACTATAAAGAATTATAGAAATTACACAAAACACTTTTCTAAGTTTGATAACATCTATATCAAAAGCAAAGAGTTTAAACAAGAGTTTAAAAACAAGTTTTATGAAAATAATGGTGTTAAGTTAGATGATAACGATTTAAATAAACTAGGCTTATTATTTAAACTACTATCTTCACTCAATAATGGACTAGTAAATATAATTACTGATTATAAACTTGATGAAGAAATAACACAAGGAAAAAGCCCAGATGAACTATATAAAATGTATCTAAAATCTTGTAATATGGACTACGAGAACAAAAATTTTATAGACAATTCTCAAGACTTTTTATGTTTTCTAGGCATTATTAAAAATAAAATTGATGAAGAATTACATTTTAATAACACAATTCTACTTGAAAGATTTGATTTATTCTTCTTCTATCTAACAATGGAACAATGCTTTTACTCTCATAAGATAAAAGTTAAATCTGATTTTATAAACAAATTACAAAATGACTTAATAGACATCTATAAGCAATTTAAAGAAATTAAGAATAAAGAAAAAGAATTATCTCCAGAAGAACTTAAGGAACAATACTTTATTCCTATATATAAGAAAGCAAACGATATGATAAAAAGGTATGGTGATGTATATGAACGAATTAGTTAATTTTAAGAAAATAGACATTATCAAAGAAATGATAAAAGAAAAAGAACAAAGTATTGAAAGTAAAATTGATTATGGTAATACACTACTTGGCGATATTACAATGGATTATTTTTATGATTATATAGAGCCTATGTTATTAGAATTAAATGATAAAGGAATACTTGAATATGATAGAAATAAAATAAGAGAAAGTTCTGACACAAGAAGAAATTATTTAAAAGCATTTTCATTTTTAAGAGAAGTAATAAATCCCAAAGAAGAAGAAAAAAATGTTAGATTTAAAAATGATACTCAAACTATTAAAAGCCATTTTAGTGTATTTGGTCTAGATAAATATAGACAACTATGTGATGACAAAGGTATATTATTTTTAGCCTCTAGTGATACAAAACCTAAAAAAGAATTTGCTGAAAAAATAAAAGAACTTTTCATTTATGAATATAAGATAACAACCTATTCAGAAAATTACATAAAACCTTTATTAGCCAACTTAAGTAAAGGTAATAAAATAAAATACTTTGTTAATCCTAAAAACGAAGAAGAAAAATATATCAATTATACTATTGAGGCTATAATGATTTCTATTCTAAACAATTTGTTTTATACAAATACATCTCTAGGAGAATATGATAATATTTTAAATCTTATTGACAATGGTAGCGATGATGATAAAAATAGGCTTGCTTGGATTATGTATTTTGATGTATTCTTAACGCAATTTACTGATGACGATTTAAAAAAAATTTATGAAATGGCTTTAACTTACGGACATAATAAAAACAAATACGGACAATACGATTATAATGATTACAATAAGATTATCACAACAATTTTTGATATAAAATAAGAGAGTGTTGAATTGAATCAACACTCTTTTATAATTACTTTACAACAATATCAAATTGTGATTTATAATAATTTTCATAGATAGTTCCTTTTATAAGGTTTATACCTTTTTCAAAAGAATTACCATCTATATAATATACATCTTGTAAGTTCGGTGCTATATATAGTGCAGCATCTTTTGACCTATCTTTATTAGAACTTTCAGTAAAATTAAATGCTAACATATAATCATTATAGTTATAAACTAACCAATAATCAGCAGTTTCTTTCGCAGTATAAACTTCTGAGTGAATATATATTTCGTTTGGATTACCAAATTTTTCAACAATAATATCAAAATCTTCTTTTTCACTTTCTCCTAATCCTAGTGTAGTTTCATAATAGTATTTACCACCTAAATTTAGATAAAAATTGTTATTTTCCATAGATTTTTTAATAGTTGTTGTTGTATCTGTAAAATACATAGTTAAATAACTTTTATTTGAAATCCCCCAATAAATTTCTGATTTCGCATTATCTACAACTTCATAATAGTTTCCATTGGAATAAACAGAATATGGCTCATATTTAGATTTTAAATTATCATAGGTTACTGGAAAAGAAGTTAGTTCTCCACCATTGTAATCATAAAGTTTTTTGTTTCCTAGATTTTTATTAAATTTTTTTACATCTAAATCTTTAAATGCAAAATAATACTCAAATCTATCATTTATAGAATTTTTATTATTTGCAGTTTCTTTATTTTCATCTTTGCCATCAACTAAATTTATTTTTAAATTCTCAAAAAATTTCAAAGTTCCTTTTGTTTGTTCTCCCTCTAAATCACAACCTGTTGCTGGATTACAAGTAACTTTAATTTCAAAATAATTTGAGTCATCAATATCTATAAAGAAAGTATATTTTTCTTCACCCCAAGTTTTTACTGAGGTAACTTTTGAAGTAGTATTACTAATTTTTTCTACCTTTGCATTTTCTTTTGAATTTTCATTTGCCCCATTACTATTTCCATATTCAACTGCTATATCATTTATATTAGTAAAATTTGATTCTTTTTTTCTAATATATGTGTTAATATAACCTGAATTTTCAACATTATGTCCTAAATCGTTTGACTCCAAAACATAAGTTTTTTCATTATCTAAATTATATAATGCAAAGCCAAAATAATTATATTCTTTGCTCATATTTTGATATGCTACCAAATAATCTGTGAATTTATATATTTTCATATCAACTTCATTACCATTTTCTTTGTATAGTCTATATTTATGGATATTACCATCTACTAATTCTAAACTATCTGCATATAATTTTATACTATTTTTATTACCGAATAAACTATTACCACTTCCATTACCCTTTAATAAAAATATACCTCCAACAATAACAACAACTACTACAGCAACTATTCCTATAATTAAACCTAGATTCATTTTCTTTGGTGGATTACTATTCAAATTTTGATTACTAGCATTACCACTTTCAAATGTATTATTCATAGGTTGTGGTGTAGGTTCTTGCATTATTGGTTGTTGAAAACTAGGTGCTGGTTGTGGTTGCTGGTTAATTGGTTGTTGATTAAAACCCATACCTTGATTAAAACTTTGATTATTTAATGGTTGATTATTAGGTATTCCATTATTACCTTGTGTATTAAAATTATTTGGATTCAAGTTATTTTGTTCTTGATTCATCTTTATCACACTACCTCTCTATTATT
>JGI24709J26583_10001031_pt1 | contig 23601 bp, 20 predicted proteins | sample BioPla2DNA1_FD_26583 | JGI IMG/M metagenome (IMG submission 26583) | reverse complement strand
TCAACCAATCTTTTATGTGTTCTCATTTCGAACTGTTCTCTTGAATCTTTGTACTTGTGAGTAGCTCTGATTACTGTTACTACCTGTTTTTCAGTTGGTAGTGGTACTGGTCCTACAACCTTTTTAGCACCGTGCTTTAATGCAGCTTCTACAATCTTTTGAGTTGCTGAGTCTAAAGAACGATGTTCATAGGCTTTTAGACGAATTCTTACAACATTTCTTGCCATGGATACTTCCTCCTTTTTGCTTGTCTATTTCCATGATAGACCCGTTCCATGCGAATTCCCCGACTACACTCCATGACAACGGATTCTGGTGTGCCGGCAACCTCGCATATCTGTACGGTCGCAAAAAATATAATACAACAAAAAAAGCTGTAATGCAACTATTTTTTATATTTTTTGGTTTTGTACTTATTTGAAAAAAATGTTATATCATTTTTCTTTTATAAATTTCTTATCTTTTTTTCTTATTAATAATCATCTATTACCATAATCCATCTTATTAAGATTATACGATATATTTTTAATGTCATTGATGCCTTATAAATGTTAAAAAATGGCATATCACAAAGATATACCATTTTTTCTTAGTTGCTACTAAGGTTTATGGAAAGGTTAATTACCCTCTTTTTTAGTCACTTCCAAATAATCTAGAAGTGTATAGAACAAATCTTTTCCTCTAATTCGACAAATAGCACCAGCTGCCGAAGAGACTTCATCATATTTTTCAACATGGTCTTTACGGATGTTCTTGCCACTAATCAAAATAGGAACAGGATCTCCACTATGCTCTCTTCTTTCGCATGGTGTTGAATGATCTGCTGCCAGCGCGATGATGACATTACCTGAATCAGCGTTTTTTAATCTGTTCATCACATTGCCGAGCAATTCATCAAATTTTTCAATAGCCTCAACTTTACCTTTTGGTTTATTGTCATGTCCCATTAAATCTGGAGCTTTAAAATGAAGAGCAACAAAGTCGTTTTCTTTTAAAGCCTCTACTGCCAGTTCAGCTTTTTTATCAATATTGGTATCGATATTACCGGTAAAGCTTGGATCTGTCATTGTTGAAAATCCAGCTAATCTTGCAACTCCCAATACCGTTGATTCTTCAGCAACACAACAAGCTTTGAATTTTAACTGTTGAGTTATTTTTTTGATATCCGGCATGCTTCCAGCACCACGAGTCAGGATATAGTTAGCCGGAAATAAACCTGCTTCAACACGTTTTTTGTTAACTGGATGATTAGACAGTATTTCATGAGATCTTTTTTGAAACTCTAAAAGAATTCTAGCTGTTTTTTTAGCTGCTTCACTGCCATCTTTCGCTTCAGGTTGCTTTACTGCTACTTTCTCAATTTTAGGGTCAGTATCAGTAATGGCATCAGAAAGTCCCGGTCCTCTTAAAACTAAAACCGCACGATGTTCTGTAGCTTCTTTAAAAAGAATAGTTACATCTTCAATCTGCATGCCACTTAAAGCAGCAGCCAGCTCTTTTGTTCCCTCTCTAATTCGCCCGGCACGACGATCAATTACTTTTATTTCTTCATCAACCGTACCGAAATTGCTACGGAAAGCAACATCGCCAGTTAAAAGTTCGACACTCTCGCCAAAGGCTTCAATTGGGCCGCGACCAGGATAATCTTTCAAATCGTATCCGAACAAACACATGTGTCCAAGATCTGTTCCAACAGGAGTTCCTGCCTGATACAGGTCCATAATCCCACTTTGACCATCTTTAGCCAATTGGTCTAAATGAGGTGTGTTCGCATATTGCAACGGAGTTTTCCATCCTAATACTTCACATGGACGATCGCCGACACCATCTGCAATACAAAGCAATATTTTATTTTTCACACAATCCTCCTTTTCTAATTTGATTCTTTTAAATCTTATTGTCGCTATAATTTTACAATACTACATTAAGCCAAACAAAATAGACCAGACTTATAGCAACAGCACCAAAGAAACAAGTAATCAGACCATAGATTAATTCATCTTTAACATCAAAGTATCCAGTACCAAAGTAAAGTGTATTAACCTTAGAATGCGGTGGTAGGGTAATAGTATAAGAAATACCATAAGAGCAGGCAAGTGCCAACGGAACTGGATCGATACCTAATTGTTTCGCCAATACAATAATTGATGGAATCAGGATAGTTGTACGAACAGTCTTACTTGTAAAGATTAAGTGGCTAAAGATTGTAATAAATATCAGTGCCACCGCTACAACACTAGGTGGTAATAAGTCTAATCCGGTTGCATTAATCAACTTATCAATAACCCAGCTGGCACCTCCTGTATCGTTAACAGCATTACCAACCGCATAAGCACCAGCAGAGAAAATCATTAAGTCCCACTTAATATCTGCCTGCTTCCAATTGATAACTCCTATTCCAGGTAGTAAACATAAAAGCATACTCAATACAGCAGTTTGTTCAGTTGACAACTCAAAGCCAAACCAGTCTTTCTGATAATCTCCAGTCGCCCAAGAAAGAAGGGTAAATAAGAAGATAACAGCAGCCTTTTTTTCAGCTTTTGTCATTGGACCCAACTCATCCAATTGTCCTTTCAGTGCTCCACCGACATCTCCAATCTTTTCATCAAATTCATCTTTATAGTTGAATAAAAATAAACCAGCAAAGAACATCAGAACAACAGTAATCAGCGCTTGTGGAATTGAGCCTAAAATCCATTGCAGATAGCCTAAATCTCCACCTGCTTGCTCATTGATAAAACCGATCGCTAATACTTGAGCTGAAGTCGCAGTCATAACTACTGAAGTTGCAATCGCATTTGATTGAACTCCTTGCAACATCATTACTTTACCAAATTTACTTTTTCCAGGAACTGCTTTAAAAATTTCTAAAATTACCAGGGTGATTGGAACTAGTAATGAAGCTCTAGCAGTCGTTGACGGAACAAAGAAAGCAAGAATAAAGTTTACAATAATGAACACAACAAGTGTTTGTGTTGGTGTTTTAGCAAATTTTGTTACTAACGTAAGAGCGATACGCTTACCTAAATTGGTTGAACTCATCGCTGATGTTAATACGAAAGCCGAAACCATTAACCAAATAATATCAAACCCTAAACAACCAAAAGATACTTTTTGGCTACTGACTGCACCCAATAATGGTAACAGCAATACAACAATGATAGATGTTTGATAAATAGGAATAGGACGAGCAATCCACATGATTAGCGCAAACACAAAAAGCGCTAAACTTTTTTTACCTTCAATAGTCATGCCTTCCGGAAGTGGCATAAAAAAGATCAGTAGGAATGCTAAAATTGCCAAGACAGTGCCTATCATGGCACCACGGTTTTCTCTCAATTTTTTAGAATTCATAAATTCCTCCTCATTATAATTTGATAGGGTTCACATTTAACAAAATCACCAATTGTTAAATAGTGAACTATCTATTATTAATATTATAAAATAGCAAACAACAATAACCCAATTGAATTATTTTATCGTTTTCATTACTTTTTGTTATAATATATAATATAAATAAATAAGGAGAACTCTTACAATGGATTTTAATAAATTACAATCATTTTTAGTCTTAGCTGAAATAAAAAACTTCACCAAAGCCGCAGATCAGCTTTATTTAACTCAGCCTGCTCTAACAAAACAGATTCAGGCTTTAGAAAATGAACTTGGTGTGACCCTGTTTAACAGGGTTGGTAAATCTACCTTTCTTACTGCTGAAGGTAAAATGCTTGTTAACTACGCCAAGCAGACTATTGCTGCCTATAATAATGCTCTAGAGCACATTAAACAAATACAAAATTTAGAAGAAGGGACTTTGAATTTTGGAGCTACCAACTTTATCGGTACTTATCTAATGCCTGAAGTTATAGCTGAATTCAAAAAAAAATATCCAAATATAACCATCAATATGACTATAAACTCTTCTACTAACATTCTTAAAAAACTCCATCTCAATCAGCTTGAATTTGCCTTTGTTTCAGATTACATCACTCAAAATACTGAGCGATACGAAATCAATAAATACATGCATGACGAATTACAACTGATTGTAAGTAAAAAACATCCTCTTTTTGGCAAAACAAGTTGCAGTATTAAAGAACTGGAAAACGAAATTTATATTACTAAAGCACCAGACTCATCACAATACAAGTTTATTGATTTGTTTTTGAAGAATGAAAACTTTAAATTTAAAAATGTGATGTTCATCGGCCAGCAGGATGCTATCAAAGAATCCGTCATTCACAATCTGGGAATTTCTTTTATATCAACTAAAGCTATCGAAAGAGAAGTTATGCATGGCGATTTATGGCCTTTAAAAATTGAAGAATTCGATCTTAAAAGGGACATCCAATATGTCAAACTGAAAGATGTCGTACTTTCCCCAGCTGGATCAGAATTTTTAAAAATGTTAAATGAAAAATCTTAATCGAGATAAAAACATCTTTCTGATATGATCAAAAAGATGTTTTTATTTAAATCTTTATTTCAACATTTCTTTATATCTTCATTTTTTCTAAAATTGAGTTATGAAATTCTCTTCTGATAACTATCATTTTTTCGTCTCTGGTTGGAAAAGCGGCATTGGTCAAAAAAATAATTGCTAGCTCTCTGATGTAATCAATATAAACCGAGGTTCCAGTAAAGCCAGTATGATACAGACAGCAATCGCTATGATACAACCCCATGGATTCTTCTTCTTGAGCAAAAATCCAACCAATTGTTCTAGATAGATTTAAATTTTGAGTATATGGCTTCTTTAATAAATCAATTGTTTCTTTTTTCAAAATACTCTTTCCTTTATATTTTCCATCATTTAAAAACAATTGTGCTACTTTACTAACTGATTTTAAATTGCCAAACAATCCAGCATTGCCAGCTTTACCATTAAGAATATTAGCTTTTCCATCATGAACAACTCCTTTTATCAATCCTCTATCCGAAGTTATTTCTGATGGCACACAATCTTTTTCTCTTTTCTTTTCTTTAGGGTTATACATTAAACCATCTAGTTCAAGTGGCTTAAACAATACTTCTTCAGCATATTCTTCAATATCATTTTTAAAATACTCAATAATTATGCCTAAAATAAGATAGCTGAAACAGGAATATTCAACAACAGTGCCCGTCGGATTATTCTGTTTTAAAGAAATTAGAAATTGCCATAAATCTCTTTTATCTTTACAATCACTGTAATTATTATTTTCTGAAGTTATTCCTGGAGTATGGGTCAACAAGTGCATTATATTAATGTCTTTAAAAGGAAAATCTGGAAAGATAGTTGCTACTTTTGTTTCAAAAGTAATCAGTCCTTCTTCAATCAGCTTCAAGATTAAAACAGTTGTAGATAATGGTTTTGTTATGGAAGCTAAATCATACAAAGAATTCTCATCAATAGGATCATAGTCAAAAGTTTTATTTCCTAGGTAATATTCGTCAACCGAATCCTTAGTCACAAAACTGATAGCCGCTCCAGGCAATACCTTTTTATCAACATAGTTTTTTACCACTTCTACTCCATATTCAATATATTCCATTTCATAACCTTTCTATTTCCAGCTCAGTTTTCAATTTTTCTAATTTGCATTCGAAACTATCTCTATCAAAATCAGTTATTATCAAGGATGCAAGTGCACTGCTATATCTAATAATATCTTCAATATTCTTTTTATTTTTTATTCCATAACTTATTCCGGCAACCATAGCATCCCCAGCTCCAACTGTTGATTTTATTTTCAATGCCAAAGGTTTTACTTTATAAATATCTTTTTTATATTTATATATCGCCCCTTGTTCACCCAAAGAAACTGCCACAATTTCATTATTGAACTCTTTTAATTTATCGATGATATCTTCTGTTGAACAGTCAAATTCTAAATCAGTTATTGAAACAAATTCTTCTTTATTTGGTTTTATAACATCACAATACTCATAAGCCAATGCTAAAGATTTTTTAGAGCTGTCTAATATAACCTGGCAACCTTTTTCTTTAGCTTTCAAACATAATTTCAGGTAACTGTCTTCACTTAATCCCTTTGGTAAAGAACCACTAATAACAATTATGTTGTCTTTAATCAGATACTTATCAATTTTTTTCATTAGCTTTATAAAGTCCTTTTTTTCAACTTGATTGTTCTCGTTTATTTCAATCAAATTTCCATTTTGATCATTTATCTTAATATTTGTTCTGGTTGAACCTTCAATAGTTACAAAATCACTAACTATATACTTATCATTTAATTCATTTTCAAACAAAGATGAATCATTAGAAAAAAGAAAACCTGTCGCAACGGAGTTCTCTTTTAAAAGCGATAAAGCTTTGTTGACATTTATCCCTTTTCCTCCACAACAAATTTCCTTTTTGGCCATAACATTTGTTTTATCTCTTTTTAAATCAGCTACATATACATGATAATCAATAGCTGGATTCAATGTTATGGTTACAATCATTTAATTACATTGCTTCTTTTACTAACTTATTAAGACTCATGATTCCATTTTGACCAACTTGTACCAGTTCATCAATATTGATTTCACTAATATCCTCAGCACTCAGTCTTCGACCCATGAGTTCTAACAGAATCGTTAAGTTCATTCCAGTTATGACCTGTAATCTGTCATTTAAAATAAACATGCTTCTGTTTGAAGGAGTTCCGCCAAATAAGTCCACCATCGCAACAACACCACTGCCATCATCAAGTTCTGCAATTGCTTCTTTAATTCTTTCATCAAACAATTCAGGGTTATCTTGCGGCAACAAGCTCAAAGCTTTAATATTTGGAACATCATCCCCAAAGAATAATTTGCAGGCATCAAGCATACCTTCAGCCATTCTGCCATGGCTCATCAATAAAACACCAATCATTTTTATGTACCCCTTTTATTATTATCTAAATTATAACAAAGCCAACATAATAAAGGCAAACCTAAAAAAAGAGATGTCACCAGACATCTCCTCAATCATCTATTTACTTAAATTAAGCAATAATTTCAGTGACGTTACCAGCACCTACTGTTCTTCCACCTTCACGGATTGAGAACTTAGTACCTTTTTCAACAGCGATTGGATAAATTAATTCAACTGTCATTTCAACATTATCGCCAGGCATACACATGTCAACGCCTTCTGGTAAAGTGATAACACCAGTTACGTCAGTAGTTCTGAAGTAGAACTGAGGACGATAGTTACTTACAAATGGAGTATGACGTCCACCTTCTTCTTTAGATAAAACATAAACTTGAGCCTTGAACTTTTTATGAGGCTTAACTGAACCTGGTTTAGCCAAAACTTGTCCACGTTCGATTTCATCTCTTGCGATACCTCTTAATAAAGCACCAATATTGTCACCAGCAGTAGTATAATCTAATACTTTTCTGAACATTTCTAAGCCTGTAACAACAGTCTTTTGAGTTTCTCTAATACCAACAATTTCAACTGGGTCATTTACTTTTAATACACCACGCTCAACACGTCCTGTAGCAACAGTACCACGACCAGTAATAGTCATTGTATCTTCAATAGCCATTAAGAATGGTTTATCGTCTTCTCTTGCTGGAGCTGGAATATATGTGTCACATGCTTCCATTAATTCTAAGATTTTGCCTTTATAGAATTCGTCGCCTTCCATAGCTTTTAATGCTGAACCACGGATAACTGGAACATTGTCGCCATCGAAACCATATTTGTCTAATAGTTCTCTAACTGTCATTTCAGCTAAATCGATAAATTCTTCTTCACCTTCCATCATGTCACACTTATTTAAGAATACTACCATCGCAGGAACACCTACCTGTTTAGCTAATAAAACGTGTTCATTAGTTTGAGGCATTGGTCCATCTGTAGCAGCTACTACTAAAATTGCACCATCCATTTGAGCAGCACCGGTAATCATATTTTTAATGTAGTCAGCATGCCCTGGGCAGTCTACGTGTGCATAGTGACGATTTTCTGTTTCATACTCAACGTGAGAAGTATTGATAGTAATACCTCTTGCTTTTTCTTCTGGAGCACCATCAATTTGGCTGTAATCTTTTGCTTCAGCAAAACCTGCTTCTGCTAATGTTTTAGTGATTGCAGAAGTTAATGTAGTTTTACCATGGTCAATATGACCGATTGTACCAATATTAACGTGTTCTTTACTTCTATCAAATTTTTGTTTTGCCATTTGTTAATTTTCCTCCTATATTAAGTCTTTTTTTCCTACAAATTTCATTTTAAAACAAATTACAAATTTATGCAATAATAACTAACTAATTATTGCGCTTAATAATCTCTTGAGTAATTGCATATGGAACTTCTGCATAGTGGTCCATCTGCATTACATAGTTTCCTCTTCCTTGAGTGAAACTTCTAAGCGTTGTTGCATAACCGAACATTTCTGATAATGGGACATTTGCTTTGATTACAATCGCATTATTTCTTTCATTTTGATCAATAATCTGACCTCTTCGAGAAGTAATATCGCCTATTACATTTCCTAAATATTCGCTTGGGGCAACAACCTCAACATTCATAACTGGCTCTAAGATTACCGGTCCACATTTTCTGGCAGCTTCTTTAAGCGCTAAACCAGCGGCAATCTTATAAGCATTTTCACTACTATCTACTTCATGGTATGAACCATCAAACAGTGTAGCTTTAATATCAATTACTGGATAGCCGGCTTGTAAGCCACCACTTAGAGCAGCTAATAAACCTTCTTCAACAGGTTTGATGAATTCTTTTGGAACGCTTCCACCAATAGTAGCATCGACAAATTCGAATCCTTTATCTTCGTTTGGTTCAAATCGAATCCAGACATCACCATATTGACCACGTCCTCCAGATTGTCTAACAAACTTTCCTTGACATTCTGCCATTTTAGTAATTGTTTCACGGTAAGCAACTTGAGGCTTACCGACATTGCATTGAACGTTAAATTCTCTTTGCATTCTATCGACAATAATGTCCAAATGTAACTCACCCATTCCGGCAATGATTATCTGTCCCGTTTCGGTATCAGTATAAGTCTTAAATGTTGGATCTTCTTCTGCCAGTTTAGCTAAAGCCAACCCCATCTTATCCTGATCTGATCTTGTTTTCGGTTCGACAGACATATTAATAACTGGCTCAGGGAAATCCATTGATTCCAAAATCACATAATGTCCATCAGAACATAGTGTGTCCCCAGTTGTGGTATATTTGAAGCCAATTGCTGCTGCAATATCGCCAGCATAAACCTCTTCAACGTCCTGCCTGTGATTAGCATGCATCTGCATAATTCTTCCAAGTCTTTCTTTTTGACCTTTGGTAGCATTGTAAACATATGAACCTTTGGTAGCTTTACCTGAATAAACTCTAAAGTAAGTTAACTTTCCTACGAATGGATCAGTAGTAATCTTGAAAGCTAATGCTGCAAACTTATCATCATCTTTAGCAGGGATAACTACTTCTTCTCCTTTTTTGTTTATTCCTTTAACTGGTTTTACATCCAGTGGAGAAGGTAAGTAATCTACTAATGCATCAAGCATTTGCACGACACCTTTATTTTTGTAGGCAGCTCCTGACATAACCGGGAAGAATTCACCAGAGACTGTAGCTTTTCTGATTGTCGCTTTTATCTCTTCGATAGTTACTTCTTCACCTACAAGAACTTTCATCATAAATTCTTCATCGTAATCAGAAATTATTTCGATTAATCTCTGACGATGAAGCTCAACATCATCAACCATATCAACAGGGATTTCAATTTCCTTATCATGATATTGTGGATCAGATGAAAACTGATATGCTTTCCTTTCGATGATGTCAATTACTCCGTTGTAATTATCTTCTACACCAATAGGCAATTGGATTGGATAGGCCTTAGCACCTAGACGTTCTCTGATACTGTTACACGACATAAAGAAGTCCGCGCCTACAGCATCCATCTTATTAACAAAGACAACCCTTGGAACGCCATATGTTGTAGCCTGTCTCCAAACTGTTTCAGTCTGCGGTTCAACACCGGCTTTAGCATCCAGCACCGTTACAGCGCCATCTAAAACTCTTAGCGACCTTTCAACTTCAACTGTAAAATCTACATGTCCCGGAGTATCTAGAATATTAATTCGATGACCTTTCCAGGCAGCAGTAGTCGCCGCAGAAGTAATTGTAATACCTCTTTTTTGTTCCAACTCCATCCAGTCCATAACAGCAGTGCCATCATGGGTCTCACCTAGCTTATGAGTTTTACCAGTGTAGTATAAGATACGTTCTGTAGTTGTAGTTTTTCCAGCATCAATGTGTGCCATAATGCCTATATTACGTGTATGTTGTAAATCAAATTCACGAGGCATAATTCACCTTTAATCTTACCAACGGAAGTGAGCGAAAGCTTTATTTGCTTCTGCCATTTTATGGGTGTCTTCACGTCTTTTAACAGAACCACCGAGCCCATTTGAAGCATCGATAATTTCGTTAGCTAAACGTAATTCCATAGTTTTCTCATTACGTAAACGTGCATAGTTTACCAACCATCTTAAACCTAGAGTCAATCTTCTTTCAGCAGAAGGTTCAACTGGTACCTGATAGTTTGCTCCACCAACTCTTCTTTGTTTTAATTCAAGAGCTGGCATTATTTTTTCTAATGCTGTTTCGAATACTTCCATTGCTGGTTTTCCTGTTTTTTCTTCAACAATTTCAAATGCTTTATATAAAATTGATTGTGCAGTTCCTCTTTTACCATCGACCATAATACGGTTGATTAAACGAGTAACTAATTTTGAATTATAAATTGGATCTGCTAATACATCTCTTTTAGCAACATGTCCTTTTCTTGGCATTTTATTTCTCTCCTTTCATCAACTATTATGCTCTTGGCTTTTTAGTGCCATATAACGAACGACCCTGACGTCTATCAGTTACGCCAGCACAGTCCATAGTACCGCGAACAATATGATATCTAACACCAGGTAAATCTTTGATACGACCTCCACGGATTAGAACAACACTATGTTCTTGTAAATTATGTCCGATTCCCGGAATATAAGCAGTCACTTCCATTCCGTTACTCAAGCGTACACGTGCATACTTTCTCAAAGCTGAGTTCGGCTTCTTTGGTGTCATTGTTCCAACACGAGTACATACTCCACGTTTATGTGGAGAATTAATTTGTGTAGCACGACGCTTCAATGAGTTATATCCTCTATTTAAAGCTGGTGAAGCTGATTTTCCTTGCTTGGTTTGACGACCTTTACGAATTAATTGATTAATTGTAGGCATTACTTTTTCTCCTTTCTTCAATAATCTTTCTTGCACACATTACCGGGTGTGCCATATTCCTTCGATTTAATTATGGGCTCTCACCCACTGAATCTGCTTATTAATATTACTCTAAAGAAATAGCTATGTCAACAAAAAAAACATAAAATTACAGATATTTTCATCTTTTTCAACGACATGGGTTATTCTTATCTCTTGCACACAGTTCCAGTTGTGCCTTTTTGCTTATCATAGACTGTCTTTCCACCAATTACAGTTTCCAATACTTCAATATTTTTTATATCCTTTTTATCACAAGTAAAGATATCCCTATCTAATACAATATAATCAGCCAGATAGCCTACCTGCAATTTTCCTTTGCTGTTTTCCATAAACTGCTGATAACTGCTACCAATAGTATAATTATCAATTGACTGCTGAACAGTTAAGCTTTCTTTTGGATAATAGCCATCTGCTGGCTGATATTTTAAATCTTGTCTATTTACAGCACAATGAATATTGCTAAAAGGATTTAATCGCTCAACCGGACAATCTGTTCCAAAAGATATTTTAATACCATAATCTAAAGCTGTTTTAAAAGCATATGAACTTTTCAACAGTTCTTCAACAACTCTGTTTTTTGCCATATGTAAATCATATTGTAAAAAAATCGGTTGATAGGCAATCAGTATTTTATTGTCTGCTATTTTCTTTAGTATTTCATAACTGGTAATCTGACAGTGATTGACAGTATGTCTGAATTTGTTTCCTTTTTCCATTTGTAAAATTAATGCCTGACAGGTTTGATCAATAGCTTTATCGCCAATAGCATGAACAATTACCTGCAAACCGTTTTCTTCGGCAACTTTAAAAAACTCCCTCATTTCCTGATGAGTTACTACTTCAAGCCCTTTATTATCTTTATCATCAATGTAACCATCATACACTAAAGCGGTTTTAGCTCCTAATGAGCCATCCTTAAATAATTTGATAGGACCAAAGGTCAATCTATCATCACAAATATTAAATTTATATAAATCTCTTTCTAAAGCTTCTTTTAAGCTGGCGACACTGTCAAAACCAACCTGCAAATGATAACGACACAAATTTTCACCACTTTTATAAACCTCTTCTAACAGGGAGATAATTTCTAATTCTTTATTTAAGTCATCAATATCCTGGCTTTGAACAGAGGTAACACCTTGCGATAAAGCTTTTTTATTAATTTCAATAAACAGCTGTTTCAAATGCTGGATATCATCATTTAACAATTTGTTTGTTATACTTACATCATTTTCAGTTAAAATCCCATCTTTACTTTCAATTTTTAAAAGCTCTAAGGCTTTACTGTTACAACAACACATATGACCACAAACCCTGACTAAAACCACCGGAATTTCTTTCGAAATTAAATCCAAATCCTCCTTTGTCAATAATTTTCTATCATCAAAGTTATCTTGATTCCAACCTCTTCCTCTTAAACCTTCTTTAACCAATTCAGGATTGTCAATTATATATTTTCTGCAAAACTCAATAACTTCTTTTCTAGATTTACACTCTTGAAGTTGAACCCTTTTCAGTTCTCTAGCATATTTAAGTAGATGCATATGACTGTCATTAAAACCAGCAACTACGCATTTACCTTTTAAATCATTTTTTTCAACTTTTGAATAATCCAAAGACAAAAGTTCAACCTCATCATTACTGCCACATCCTATTATTGTGTCATTTTTTATTAATAAAGCTTGGCAAAAATTCCCTTCTCCTTGATATATTTTTCCGTTATACAGCATTTTAATATTGTTCACAAAAATACCTCACTTGTACATTATATTATATACAAATAATATTGTACCAGTTTAATTCATCATTATAAAAAACAATATAAAGCAGCTCCAAACAATACGATTGAAAAAAGACGAGGCAAAAGAAAATAGAATGAAAAAGAAATGATTATATTCTTAACCATTTCTTTCTTTTTTTGTGTACTTTTAAGAAAACAATATCTCTGGTAGTCTTTTATTTTACTTTTATTGAACCTAGTGAAATAAACCTGCCATTTGTTCTGGCAAATAGCATAACATTGTTTCCCTTGAAATTTAATTTGATTTTTTCTTCAAGGGAATAAACAACACCACCAAACATAACTCCAGTTAACAAATAGTTTCCTATTGCTGCTCTAACTGTTGTTTCCATTCCAGTAGGCATTGATGAATAAACTTGAGCATCAATTTTACCGTTTTCAACAATATCGATAAATTCAGGTCTGATACCAATGACATAATCTTCTTCTGTGACATCTTCAATATCATCAAAATCCTGTCTTTCATCTATTAATGGAATACGATGTTTAAAATTCACTTCTTTGTTTACTTTTTCAACATATCCTTTTTGATTAGCTCTTTGAATTTCCTCTTGTTTTCTCTTTTCATCATAAGCAGCCTGTTTTCGATACCATTTATCAATATCAACCTCTTCATTCGGTAGAAATTCAACTTTTATACCATCAAAGATTTCAAGCTCCAAATTACCTTCTTCATTTTGTTTTCCCTTAGCTTCAATAAAGTTAATAGCCGGATTGCCAACAAAATCCGCGACAAACAGATTGTTCGGCTTAGCATAGACATCAAGTGGAGCATCATACTGCTGTAATATACCATTATCAATCAGACATATTTTTGTAGCTAAAGTCATAGCTTCCATCTGATCATGAGTAACATAAACAAATGTTGATCCGGTTTCTAAATGCAATCTTTGTAATTCCGAGCGCATTTCTAATCTCAGTTTTGCGTCCAAATTACTTAAAGGCTCATCCATAAACAATACTGTTGGTTCTGGAGCTAATGTTCTGGCGATTGCCACACGTTGTTGTTGACCACCACTTAGTTCAGCTGGATAACGATCCATAAACATACCAATTTTAACAATTCTAGAAACTCTACGAACTACTAAATCAATTTCTTCTTTAGTAAGTTTACGATTTTCCATCACAGGAGTTCCATCTTTTAAATACACATAGTCCTCACTGTAAGTATATCCATCTTTCTTTGCTTTATCATCTGCTTTAGCAAGCAGATTTTTTAGCTCCATAATTTTCTTTTTTGCAACAGCTTCGCCATCTTTCTCATGTAATTTAAATGACATCAGTTTTTTGGCAGTAAATTCTGAAATTTCAAAGTAATCAATAAGCTTTAAAACAGCTTTATTATCATCTAATTTGTTTTTCTTGTCATAGCATTCTTCTATTATTTTAACTACTTCTTCAAATTTAACTAGAATTTCGATAAGTTTAGCATTAACCCTACTGTCAAAATCGACCTTTTCCATTTCTTCCTTTACATTCGTTAACCCAAAGGAAATGTTTTCATAAACAGTCATATTCGGCCATAGTGCGTAGTTTTGAAATAAAAATCCCACCTTACGCTTATTAGCAGGAACATTAATTCCTTCTTCAGAATCAAAGACAACTCGATCTCCAATGGTAATTCTTCCACTGGTAGGAGTTTCAAGTCCAGCTATCATTCTTAACGTTGTAGTTTTTCCACATCCTGAAGGTCCCAATAACGTTACAAAGGCATTATCATCAATTACCAGATTTAAATCATCTACAGCATAGAATTTATCCCAACGTTTCGTTACATTTTCTAATACAATTTCTGGCATTTTTACCCTCCTATTCCTTCATCTAAACTAGCTCCGGTAATCTTGTTTACCAAAGCATTACTTATTAATATAGTGATTATTAAAATCAGATTAATACCACTTGAGAACGCATATAATCCCATTTCATCAAAATAATCTAAAGTGGTCGCCAAAATAAACCCTTGTGTACATAACAGCATAAACAAACTGAGTTCTCTTAGACAGGTCATAAATGGCAACAGATATCCACTTATGATTGAACTTTTTTGAATCGGAATGATAATTTTTGTCATCCTCTTTGACCACGGAACACCTAGTATCATCGCACTTTCTTCAATTTCGTTTGATAACTGCAACATTGAGTTTAATGCACTTCTTGAAGCGAACGGAATATATTTAATCGTTCCTACAATGATTAAAATCCAATAAGTGTTAAATAAGTTAATTTTTTCCGATGAGAACAGGACAAAGTAAGCCGCCCCTACTGCTACTGATGGCATCAAATATGGTAAAAAAGCAACTGAGTTAACATAATTGGCCCATTTACTTCTTCTTTCCTTGCTGACCGCATAGCCAATTAAAGTACCAATAGTACCAGCAATTCCACAACAGCTGACCGCTACTAAAATAGTCCCTCTATAAGCTCGCCAGATGGTGTCGTTATATAAAATACCCATTTGACCATACATGCCACTTTCAGTCAGATTTTCACTTGTTATCCACCATTTAGTGGTCAGATTATTTAAGTTGCCAGTATATATAAAACTGTAATCACCCGGATTTGGTAAAAATGTTTCAAAAGCAAATAACACAATCGGAAAAATACTTGTAAAGAAAGTTATTACCACAAGCATCGCTGCAATTGCATATTTTCCAATTTTTCCTAAATTAATTTTAGAAATTTGTCCCGATTTACCAGTAACCGTTGTGTAACTTTTACGCGATTTTAAAGTTCTTTGATTAACAAACATAATTATCACACCAAATAACATCATAATAATCGCCAATATTGATGCTTCTCCAGCATATTTATCACTCATAGAAACATATTTCGTACTAAGAGTAGTTAAATTTAAATAGTGAGGCACTGGATAAGAACCCATGGCTCCACCTAACACCAGCAAAATTGTTGATAAAATAGCTGGTTTGATCATTGGAAGAGTTATTTTAGTAAATATTTTATGTTTTGGTGTATCCAATATTGTCGCCGCTTCTTCCAGATTAGCATCCATATTTTTGAAGATACCACCTACCAATATGTAGGCAAAAGGTGCATAGTGTATACCTAATACAACGATGGTAGGAAATAGTCCTTTACACCACCATAACGGCATTTCAATTCCGAAAAGCGAAGCTAAAAGTCCATTTGATGTCCCGGTAACAGCATTGGAATTAAAGACATTTTGCCATACAACAGCTAGTGTCCATTGTGGCATTATGTAGGGAAAAATAAAGATTGAACTAATATATTTTCGCCATGACATATTTGTTCTGGTAATTAAAAATGCTACAATTCCTCCAAAAAGAATCGAAACAATACAAGTACCAATTGCTAAATAAACTGTATTGGTAAGAGGTGTCCATAAGTTTGCTTTAGCCATCGGACTGGTAAACAAATCGATATAGTTATAAAAAGAATAACCTGACTGTTTTCCCGATAAATAAGCATCAATTGTTCCTGGATGAATTTTAAAAGTATCTTCAATGATTGCCACAATAGGCGCAACAGTAGTAATCGTCAGTAAAATACCCATACATAAAAGAATGACATTATGTGGTTTCGAAAAATATGTTTTAACCTTATTTAGTTTTATTTTAGTAGATTTTTTCATAATATCTCCTTTTTAAAAATAGTGCCCTTGGTTACAAGGGCACTGTGATTTTCACAATCCCGCTTTTTATGTTATAAGCGGTTGTTTTACAAGGTTGTGCTTACTATTGATTATATTTAGTTAACATTTCAATCCAGCTACCAACTGTGAACGCTACTGATGCACAGTATTCTGGATCTTCAATTACTAATTCACCTTTATCTTCAGCAATCCACCAATCATAGCCACGGTCGTTTTTAGCATCAAATACATTGACACCATCGACATAACCGCCTTGCGAATGATTTCTTTCTGCTTCAGTTCCTGCAGCAACTAATGGATTAGCAGAATAACCACCAATGTCTTTACCCCATGCAGAGAAGCCATCAACAGTTAAAGTCATATAAGCGATGAATGCACATGCAGTCCAAGGAAGTGGTGAGTTATCAGTGACAAATAAGTAGTGTCTATAACCATATCCACCAATACCGACGTAATTATCCTGGTATGCAGCAACAGTAATATTGTTAACCGATACACTATCAGTTTCCTCAACTGAACGCAACTTAGAGTAAACAATTAAACCAAATTGGTCTGTAGCTGATTGGTCAACTAAGATGTTACAAATAGGACCATCGTCTGTTTGAGCATTATAGCTTTCTACCCATAACTTAATCCAAGTTAAGGCATATTTTCCATTTTCTCCTAGACCTAATGTTTTTGCTTCCTCTTCCATAGCATCAATTACTGGTTGGAAATAAGCTTTTTCATCTGCTGGTAATACATCAAATGCATCTTTTAACCATTTAGCATATTTTTCATGAGTTAACATGTATAGGAAGTTTTTACCGACGATTTCAGAATCGATATCCATGAATAATCCATGTTCACCTTCATAAACGAAATCCCAACAGTTGTCATAAACTTTTTCTCCAGTGTTATTGAACATAAAGATTTTGTTTAATGTCTGAAGTGGTAAATATCCTTCATAAGCTTCAGGTGTAGTTCCATTAGCCTCAGCCCACTCTTTTGGAATGAAAGCTCTTAAGATACCTGTTTGAACCATCTTGCTTTCAATCTGGTTACCATCTTGAATCAATGTCATAGCAAACGTTCCAACTTCTTTTAATGAGTCAGCACTTAACTGGTCAAAAATCTTGTTGCTTTTTGGTTGTTGCCATTCAAAGTTCAAGGTATATGAAGGATCAATTGTCTGCAAATAAGCAATAAACAGTGGTAAAGCTGTTTTGCCACGGCTTGAGTTACCTAAACCATAGAATGTTGCTCCATTTGATTCTTCAATAGCTTTTTGAGCTAGTTCTTCTAAAGTCATTGTCTGAGCTTCAGCAATAATCTTTTGAATCTCTGACTGTTCTACTGGTGGTTCTTTTGGTCCACAGCCAACAGCAGTTGTAAGAACTAACATCACTGTCATTAATACTGTAAGTAATTTTTTCATTTTTATTTCTCTTTCTCCTTTTCCTTCACAGTTATGTAAGTGCTTTCATTATAACCTAAAAATGGACTTTTAGTCCATCATTTAGCTATTAAAATTTATTATATAATTATAATTATTTTTTAATTTATCAAAAAATTATTATTTATTCTTTTGATTCTCTAAAAGAAATTGCTTCATGTTCATTTTCAATAATAAAATGCTTACCAACAATGATTTCACCATCTAGACAAAGGTCCATTTCCTCATCGGAGATAATCTCAACTTTCTTTGCCTGACGATATACTATAACATCAGCCATTGTCTCATCATCTAAATGCAAACCCTTTTGGTATTTTCCAACAATGGAAATAAACCTGAATAATGGCATGCATCTAGCCATACATACTTCCATCAGACCATCGTTAACGACACTTTTTGGCGCACATTTATAAGAGCCACCGACATATGAACCGTTGGCAATTGTACATAATAGGTATTCACCTTCTGGATTAAGTAGCTCACCATCAACTATAATTCTGCCATAGTTTTTTCTTCCCTTGAAAACAGCACCCGCAACACCTACGGTATAAGCATGCTTGCCACTTAAAATTGGCCATGTTTTTACTTTTTCCATTGTTCTAACCACATGACAATCAAAACCAAAATTTATCACATTTACTGAATGCATTTTTCCAACTGTCATTACATCAACCTTAATTTCTTGGCCATTTAATAGCTTATCAAGACTCAAAAAATTATCCGCTCCACCAAAATATTTGACATAATCATTACCACTTCCACAAGGCCAAATGCCGAAACTTACATTATCAAGCCCATAAATGCCATTAATTACTTCGTTAACAGTGCCATCTCCACCACAAGCAACAAAACAAAGATAGCCATCGGGATTTTCTTTACGATACTTTCTGATATAATAAGTTGCATCTTTTTGACTCTTAGTATAATAAACATCAAAATCAAAGTCTTTTCTTTCTTTTAACAGATTTAAAAGTTCTCTTTCAGAATCTTCTTTTCCTGCGGCTGGATTAATAATAAATATATATTTCATAAAGAACCTCCTTTATAAACCAACATATATGGCAATCAGCATCATTCCTGTAAAATAGGTGATTGAATTACACCTTTTAATCAATTTCGATTCCTTATCATAGAAATTCTGAAAAGAAATAAAGAAATCTGAAATCATAAACAACAGTAACCCTACTCCCAACACCTTATTTGTATCGATAGTGGTAAATGTTGCCATTACAGTTCCCATCACTCCTTGTGAAATTACTGAAACCATGTACATGTTAAATGCTTCCATACCACCCAAATCTAAAATTCCTGCTTTCACAAAATAACGATAGAGAGAATAAAGCAGCAATATAAAAACCGCAACGATAATAAGTTGCCATAGATGATAACGATAATGAATTATAAATAAATAAATACAATATAGAATATTTCCTGACATAAAGGCATAACCGCCTTTTTTAAAACTCCACAACAATATTACATCTCCCAAGTATGAACAGGTAATAGCTACCATTAAGATTGTAAGTGGTATACTTTTTTCTTTCAAAAAGAACGCATACAAACCACACAACAGGTATAGTGAGGCTAAAGTAATTTTGTTTATCGCTCTTCTTTTAAAGTTGTCACTTGTTTTAGAAAACAAATACATCACTAACAATGGAAGATAGATTGTAATAAAAATATATTGATATGTCTTCATAGCATTATCTTAACATAAAATTGTTAATTTTTTAATTCTTTTCACAACCAAAAACACTAATTCGCTGTATTTTCATTAGCTTTATCTGTTATTAAATTGTGTTAACAAAAAAGGAAGATTAAACTTCCTTTTCTACTCCTCCCTGTAAACTACTGGTGAGTCAGAATTTCTGACAACAGAATCAATTCCATTTTTACAACTTGCTTTCGCGGTATATCCTTCTGAAGCTAGGATAATTTCACCATTTTTCGCTCTTAATCTGAAACGGAATTCTCCTCTTTTGTCTTTGAAAATTTCAAATTTTGGATGTTTTAGAGTTTCATATCCCGCTATTGTCTGATCTTCGACATTTGCTTCAGGAGCATTTCTTCTAACTGATTCAATGCCGTTTAAACAATTATTTTCGCTTGTATAGAACTCACTTACACCAATTACTTCTCCATTGCCTGCAACCAGGTTGAAAGAAGCGCCATTTTCTTTTTTCCTAACAACGTATTTTCCCATATTATTATCCTCCGGAATCTTCTTGTTACTTTATTTATACCAAATTCTACTTCATTTTACAATAAAAAAGGCAGAAATTTTCTGCCTTTAACAAATGTTTTACTCTTTACCGTCTCTTGCGGCACAGAATTTACACAATTCTGTCCTTCCTGCATCTAAAGCATCAGCAATTGGACCATGATAAATCGTTTTTGAATTCACGATTGCCTGACAATCTGAATGAGTGTGATATTTCTTACCAAATGTAGTGTAATATACTTCAGTTGTAATTTCTTCTTCTAAAGCAATTCTTTCTTCTTCCGACATTGGATTAAAATCAATAGAAGTAACACTTCCTATTAATAATGCTACAACCGCCACAGCAGATACTATCTTCTTAGTTTTTTCGTCAAGATCTTTGTTACTTAATAACAATAAAACTATCGGAAAGAAACAGATAACACTCGCAATCAGTCCCATCTGATTCCATAAGAAGAACTTTAACTTGTTCTTTGCACTTGGTGGATCAATGTCATTAGCTCTTTTCCAGAACTGTGAACCTACAATAACGAAAATTAAATCTAAAACCAACAGACCAATTAATGTATACAACATATAATCAGTAGTTAAAGGTTTAAAGAAAATAGTCTTGTTAAGTACCAGTATTGCGACTATTTCAAATGCTAATGCGATTAGCCAGAAAATAACAGCTGCTATTCTTTTACCAGAAGCACCAGCTCTTCTTTCTTCTTTGGTAGTTTTTCTAGGCCCTTGCCCTGCACTCTTTGTCGCAACAAATTCTTGTTTTTTTGCCATAATATGTCTCCTTTTTTATTTCTTTTTCGAGAATAAGCCTGACAATAATGTCGAAGCTACTTCTCCTAATAAATCTGAATCATTATCTGATTTTTCAGAATCATTACCCAATGCCTTTTCTACAACTGATGACAAGATATCTGAAGCACCTTTATCATCGGTTTCTTTTTTCTTCGAAGAACCACTCAATGTTTGAGTCACTAACGAAGATAGAATATCAGCTACATCTAACTCTTCTTCTTTTTCACCTGTTTTCTTTTTCGAAGTTGACTTCTTTTTTGAAGTCGATTTCTTAGTCGAAGTGGATTCTTTGGAAGAATCAGATGTATTTGTACTTATCAGTCCAGCAACCTTTTTTAATAAAATAGGGGCTACGGCTACCAGAATAGCCATTACCTGTTCTTTCTTTAAGCCGATTTTATCAGCTATGTTTTTAAACAAATCTGTTTTTGTATTGCCTAAAATTGTGTCCAGAATTGAAGAACCCAGTTGATTCTTTTCTTCTTCTTTTTCTTCATCCTCTTCTTCTTCAACATTGGTTGAAACAGCCTGTGACAATAATGTAGTTAAAATATTGCCGTCACCTGATTTCGATGAAGATTGTTTAGATGTTGATAGTAAAGCCGTTAACAATGTTGGCAAAGCTTCACTGACAACTCCAACAGTTTCTTCTTTAGTTGTATTTGTCTTTTTAGAAACTGTTTTTACAGTATCGCTTGATAACAGCTGGCCTGTTAACAAACCTAATATTTGATCCATTATATGTGCTCCTCCCTTGACTTTTTACATTTTAATTATAGCTTAAATCCATTGTTTGGTAAATAAATATCCCTGTCAGTCTCGACCATACATTTTAACAAGTCCAGCAATCTTTTCTGCCAGTTCATCAGTCAGCTGGTCTTTTACTAAACGCCATTTCCAGTTATCACCAATAGTGCCAGGACAGTTGGTTCTTGTTTCTTCTCCTAAACCTAAATAGTCCTGCATTTGAGCAATAAACAGTTTAGCTACAGAATTCATTCCTCCTCTGATAAATCCCCAATTAAAACCCTCTTTTTTAGTGAGGTTGAAATACCTGATTGCATGTTTGACATCAGCTTTGCTGGCATTATCGCGCCAACCCATAATCGGTGAGTTATCATGAGTGGAAATATAACAGACACAATTTTCAATATGATTAAATGGAGTATGATAACTTGCTCCCTTTGGATCCATTCCAAACTCTAAAACTCTCATTCCTGGAAAAGTAGATTTAGCCAGCATTTCGTTTACTTCATCAGAAATAACGCCTAAATCTTCAGCGATAAATTCAACATTAGAGAACCAGTCTCTTAATACGGAAACAAAATCCATATCTGGGCCCTTGACCCAACGACCATTTCTAGCTGTCTTATCACCATAAGGAACCGCCCAGTAAGACTCAAAGCCTCTAAAGTGGTCAATCCTGATGACATCGTAATATTTGCTGTTGCCTTCTACCCTTTCTTTCCAAAACTTATAGTCATCTTTTTTCATCACATCCCAATCATACAAAGGATTTCCCCACAATTGACCATCTTCTGAAAAATAGTCTGGTGGTACTCCTGCTACTTCTAAAGGAACGTTTTTCCTATCTAATTGAAACTGTTTTGGATTTGCCCAGACATCAGCTGAATCCAAAGCCACATAAATTGGTAAATCACCAATAATCTTTACATTTTTACTATGAGCATATTTTCTCAATCTGCTGTATTGTTTATAAAAAAGATACTGTAAATATTGATAATACTGTATATCATCCTTCAGCAGCTCACGATATTTGACAAGGGCTTCTTTTTTTCTCAGACGAATTTCTTCATCAGGCCAATCCAACCAGGAAACCATACCAAAATGATTTTTTACTGCCATATACAGACTGTAATCCTCTAGCCAGCTTTTGTTTTCCTGATAATAAGCTTTAAATGGTTTTTTATCCTTTTGAAAACCTCTTTTATAGGCTTTTCTTAAAATATCAAATCTGGTTTCATAAATATACCAGTATTCCACATAGGCAGGATTAAACTCCTTTAAATCTTCCAAGTCTTCTTTTTCCAGCAAACCTTCTTCAACTAAGATATCCAAATCAATAAAATAAGGATTACAGGCACAACTGGAAAAACTCTGATAAGGAGAATCACCATAACTGGTAGGACCAATTGGTAGAATCTGCCAATATTTCATTTTACTTTTTTCTAAAAAATCTACAAAATTATAAGCTTCCTTACCTAAAGTCCCAATGCCATAATTTGATGGTAAAGAAGAAATAGGTAATAGAATACCTGCACTACGATCAATACTCATAATAATTCCTCATGTTTTCCACACCTATTCTACCACAATATCGACTAAACATATTATTAATAAAGACAAAATGATGTAAAATAATATTGTTAATATTTTTTGATGGAGGCAACTGAATGAATAGGCGATATGTTCT
>JGI24709J26583_10001029_pt1 | contig 23612 bp, 19 predicted proteins | sample BioPla2DNA1_FD_26583 | JGI IMG/M metagenome (IMG submission 26583) | reverse complement strand
CTCAAATTTCTGGTTTGCTTCTTTATCAGGTGTAAGAGCTGATCCGATAATAAAGGTATTATCCTTAGAAATTGTCCAGGAATAGAAGTCTGTAATCCCACTATCAAAAATCGCACCGTAATACGGTGTGTCTCTCTCGGTTTCATACCATTCCTGAATACTGATATATTTTTTCAGCTTATCATTATCTCCAAAAAGCTGCCTGCGTACACTGGAGCAGGCACCATCAGCACCTATAATCAGCTTGACCTTTTCAGTGAAAATTCTATTTCCGTGCATAAAGGCGATATCGTAGCCATCACTATTCTCGCTTAATGTGTTAAATCGACACCCTAAAGCAACGTCAACATTATCCGGCAATATGGATAATAGCCATTTATCAAAAAATAGTCTGTTCATATTGAAATAGAATCTCTGATAATATCGTTCCAGGTTGTTGTCAAAATCAATAGTACGTACTAAGAATATCTGAGGATCAACCAAAATCTCAGATGGGACTGCTAAGCCCATCTTCCCTAACATCTGCTGTGCATCTGGTGCTAAAAGGCCACCACAGCATTTCATTTTCTCATTTTCTTTATCTATCAGATCTCTCCGATCCATAATCAAAATTTTATAATTCTTATTCAGGAATCTGGCAAGGGATACACCTGCAGGGCCAGCACCTATTATTGCAATGTCATAGGGCATTGATTATAACCTCCAAAACTACAACTTTCTTATCCATTTTATCACATTACTTAAAAAAATAACTCACTTTTATCGTATTGAAAATAATATCATAAAAAGCAGGCGCAGAAACAATAATAACAACGAAAATATTCTGTTAACTTGTTTACACAGATAATATTTGGTAAAATTATAATTAAAGTATTAATCGTAGGAGGTTTTGAACATGAAAAGCTTAAAGGGAACAAGAACTGCTGTTAATTTATTGCAATCATTTGCTGGGGAATCACAAGCAAGAAACAGATATAACACCTATGCTTCAATAGCAGATAAGGAAGGATATAAGCAAATAAGAAACATATTTAATGAAACCGCTGATAACGAGAGGGAACACGCCAAACGTTTTTACAAGTTTCTACTTGCCGGTTTTGACGGAGATCTGCCTCAAAACATAGAAATCCAGGCTGGTTTCCCTGTTGCTCAGGGAACTACATTAGAAAATCTAAAATATGCTGCTAATGGCGAGAACGAGGAATGGAGTATCCTCTATCCAAAATTTGCCGACATTGCTGATGAAGAAGGATTTCCTGAGATAGCCGAAGTATTCAGAGCTATTGCTTCAGCAGAGGAAAAACACGAAATTCGTTTTAATAAATTAGCCGAAAATATTGAAAAAGGTATTGTATTTAAAAGAGATGGTAAAGTATTCTGGAAATGTGGTAATTGCGGATATATTCACGAAGGGGATGAAGCTCCTGATCTCTGTCCTGCATGTGCTCATGCCCAGGCTCATTTTGAATTATTNGCTGAAACATACTAATCTTTGAGATAAGAAGTTATAATGCATATTAAGAAGGGTTAAGCCGTTTAGTGCTTAACCCTCAATTTATTATTGTACTGAATCTGTTTGTGTATCATTGTCAGCATCAACATTTGCGTCTGTTTGTGTGTTCGTGTCTGTGTCAATGTCAGTGTTAGCGTCTGTTTGTGTATCGTTCTCTGTGGCAATGTCGGTGTCTGTATCTGTTTCTGTAGCCATATCAGTGGCCGTGTCAGCGGTAGTGCCTGTTTGTGTGGCTAGGTCAGCACTTGTCTCTGTTTCCGTAGCCAGATCAGAGGTTGCAGCTATTTCCGGTGTTACATTATTATCTTTATCATTATTGCCTTGGTCAACCAATTCATAATCCAGCCCTCTTCCCTTCATTGACAACAGAATTATAGTACCTAATACTAATACAATAGTTACAGCAAGACCGCCTTCTAAACCGAATGATCCACCATTAATCAATGAGCCCTCATCATTTAAACTAAATGAAAAGAGTGTGACCGGGGTCTCTATTCCGCTGACTCTTATGCCGAAAATATTCCCCTGCGCAAAATTCCATGTGGTGTGAAGGGCGCATATTCCCCATATACTGTTGGTCTTAAGTGTATATAGAGAGGCAAAAATAACCGAGTTTGATATTACTGCAAGCAGAATAGAATGTCTGGCAGAAACTGATATCATGTAGTATCCTCTCACCAAAACTTCCTCGCTCATACCTTGAAGTATGAATCCTAGCAGGAACAGAAGCAGCAACCCGATTCCGCCCCCTAGAACAAATCCTTCATATTTTACTGTTCCACATAAAAATGATATTAGTAATGCAAGACCAAGCATTAATACGCCTAAGCCTGCTCCAATAAGATAATCTGTAACAGCCTTTTTTCTTACAAAGCCCATTGAATACAGGCTGCGTTTTTCTATTAATTTGCAATATAGAATTGCCACTATGGTAGTAATAAATGTCAATATCAATGAAGGAAGCATCATCTCATTCTGAATATTTGCGATATACTCAGCTGTAGGGTTTCCTAATGGATCCAGAGGAATATTTCCAGAAAAACCATCCCTGAAAGTTAATACTGCAGAGTATATGCCAATTGGAATGCCAACCAATAGTTGTGATGCAAAAAACACAACTATAAAAATAAGTGTCTGAATAATAATATTGGGTTTAAATTTTGCTTTTTGTGCCTCAACTACAATTGATGGTCTTTTTTTAAAAACTGTAAGCATATTGGCTCCTCCTAAATCTCAATTTCTTTAAATATATTATCATGTATTTACAAAAAGCTCTAATATTTAAACTCCTACCTTTATTTTTCAAACTGACTATTGTAAAGCCTGGCATAGAAACCCTTTTTCTTAAGCAATTGGTCATGTTTGCCTTGCTCAATTATGGAGCCATCCTTCAAAACCAGTATTATATCGGCTTCTCTGATAGTTGATAATCTGTGGGCAACTATAAAGCTTGTCTTGCCTGTCATGAGCCTAGCAAATGCCTCCTGGATTTTTAGTTCGGAGCGGGTGTCTATTGACGAGGTAGCCTCATCGAGAATCAACATTGGGGGCAAACAGAGCATGACACGAGTAATACAAAGAAGTTGCTTTTCTCCCTGAGAAAGGCTTCCTCCCCCCTCATTAATAACAGTGTCGTAGCCATTTGGAAGACGCTTGATGAAGCTATGAGCATGAGCAGCCTTAGCTGCGTTAATTATTTCTTCTTCTGTTGCATCGGGTTTTCCCATGATTATATTGTNACTTATTGTTCCTCTTCTAAGCCATGTTTCCTGCAAAACCATTCCGTAACTACTTCTGAGGCTTTTTCTGGTTATGTCGCGAATATCTTCCTTATCAACTTTTATACTGCCATTATTCACATCATAGAATCTCATAAGTAAGTTGATAATGGTAGTTTTCCCACTTCCTGTAGGTCCGACAATCGCAACCCTCTGCCCCGGCTTGACATTGAGATTTAGATTTTCAATTAGCCTTCTTTCGGGATTGTAAGAAAAATCTACATCTTCTATAATAATCTGTCCTTTTGCGTCATTTAATACATAAGCATTATCTTTGTCGGGTTTTTGAGGCTCTGCCTCTATCAGTTCAAAGATTCTGGCGGCACAGGCAAGAGCATTTTGCAGCTCTGTGATAACTCCGGAAATCTCATTAAATGGCTTTGTATATTGATTTGCATAGCTTAAGAAACTAGTAAGACCACCTACTGTAATGCCTCCACTCACCACTGCTAAAGCTCCAGTAAGGCCAACAGCAGCATAAACTACACTGTTTATAAAGCGTGTACTCGGGTTTGTAAGAGAGGAATAAAAAATTGCTTTTAACGATGCCTGTTCCAGTTCTTCATTTATTTTATCAAACTCCTGCTGGTTTTCATCCTCATGAGAAAAAGCCTGAACAACCTTTTGATTACTGATCATTTCATCAATAAAAGATGTTTGGTTAGCTCTGATTTCTGACTGCCGCTGAAACATACTATAGGTTCTTGTTGCTATAAACTTTGCAACAAATAAAGATAAGGGGGTTAAAACAACAACGACAATTGAGATCTTCCAGCTTATAGATATCATGAATATCAATGTCCCAAGAATAGTTACAATCCCTGTAAACAACTGGGTAAACCCCATAAGAAGGCCGTCAGCAAACTGATCAACATCAGCGATTATCCTGCTCACTATTTCACCATAGGGCTTTGTGTCCAGATATCCAAGGGGTAATCTTTGTATCTTTCTAAAGGCCTCTTCACGGATATCCTTTATTACATGGAAGGTTATTCTGTTGTTAACTATATTCATAACCCATTGCAATAAAGCCCCAATGCCTGCAACGACGCCAATTCTAAAGAGTATTTTTATTACTCCCTCAAAATCTACCCGGCCTTTTCCTACAATCAGGTCAACAGCGTTACCTACAAGTACAGGAATATATAAGCTCAGAGCAACTGTAACTGTAGCCAGTATAATAGAGAGTAACAGTAAATAACTATAATTTTTTATATACTTGATAGCCTTTGAAATTGTGCCTTTATTTGAAGTATTTTTATGCTTCAAGCCGTTACTCCCTCCTTTTTAAATTGTGAGTTATAGATTTCACGGTAAACCTGACAGGTATTTAAAAGCTCTTGGTGAGTACCCTTCCCAACCATTATTCCATCATCAAGCACTATAATGCTGTCTGCATGCTGAATAGATGCAGTCCTTTGAGATACTATAAATATGGTGGGCGAATCGGGCATGCTGTTGATAGCCTTGCGTAATGCCGCATCTGTGGCATAATCAAGGGCTGAGCTGCTATCATCCAGAATAAGAATATCGGGTTTTTTTACTACTGCCCTGGCTATGGTAAGTCTCTGTTTCTGACCGCCCGAAAGGTTTCTCCCCCCCTGTTCGATTTGAAAATCCAGGCCTCCCTTTGACTCAACTACATCCTTTACCTGGGCTATCGAAAGAGCTTCAAANATTTCTTCATCTGACGCTGCTTCATTTCCCCATTTGATATTCTCTCTTATTGTACCTTTGAACAATACCGCTTTCTGTGGAACAATACCTATTTTTTCACGCAGATGCTCTGTCCGATAATCAGAAACATTTATGCCGTTTACAAGTACCCGGCCTTCTGTTGCATCATAAAATCGCGGAATCATGTTTACAAGAGAGGATTTGCCTGATCCGGTCCCCCCTATTATTCCAATAGTTTCTCCCCGCTTCACAGTAAAGCTGATATCCTTCAATGAAGGTCCACCAGCATCTTTATAAACAAGAGTAACTTTTTCAAATTCAACTGTAGTATCTGTTTTAAGGGTATCTTCTCTTGTCATTGTCTCTTTTCTATCTGGATGAGCTTCCATACTGGACTCAATCTCTAAAACTGCTTGAATACGATTGCCGCTTGCCACTGATCTTGTTATGTTGATAATTAGATTAGCAAGTTTAATTAACTCAACCAGTATTTGAGACATATAATTATACAATGCGACAACTGCACCCTGGCTTATAATACCGCCATCAACCTGAATTGCCCCTTTATAGATCAGCGCAATTATTGCAATATTTATAATTAGAAAAGTAAAAGGATTTAATAAGGAAGAAATTCTTCCCACAAATTTTTGTATCCCAGCAAGATCTTCATTCTTTTCTACAAAATCCTCTATTTCGTCCTCTTCTTTGCAAAAAGCTCGTATTACACGAACACCAGTAAGATTTTCTCTTGTCAGGCCCAAAACTCTGTCCAGTTTTTCCTGAACCTTCTTATATAGTGGAATACACCATATCATTATTCCAAAAACAACCACAGAAAGTATTGGAATTGCAACTGCAAAAATTAAAGCAGATTTTACATCAACAGTAAAGGCCATAACCATGGCACCAATAACGACAAAAGGTGAACGCAGCAAAAGTCTAAGAGTAAGATTTACCCCGGTTTGCAATTGATTCATATCACTTGTCATTCTTGTAATTAATGTAGGCGTACCTACAATATCAAGTTCTGTAAATGAAAAACCTTGAATATGTGAAAATAGTTTTTGCTTAAGTTTTTTTACAAATCCAGTTGATGCTTTCGCAGCATAGTATTGTGCCGTGATAGAAAACAGCAGTCCCACTATGGCGATTCCGATTAATATAAAACACATTTTGATGATATAAGAGCTGTCATTATTGCCAATACCAATATCAATAATTGCAGCAATAATAAGAGGAACAAAAAGCTCTAGAGTAGCCTCCAGCAACTTGAAAAGTGGTCCCAGTATAGTTTCTTTAATATAACCTTTAAAGCAAACAAGCAGTCTTTTCACAAATTCCCTCCGAACCAATCAGAAATCATGTCCAGTGAAATAAGAATTATTCATAAAACATAGGTCTAAAAGCTTTTACAGTATAAATTTTCTTAATAATTATACCATGACTGTCAAGNAAATCATTCGCCATAAAGCCCTCTATTTAATCAAATATAAGCAAATTCAGGAAAGGCTCCTATATATCCTTGCAGTAAGATCAATTTTATTATACAGTAATTTTAAAGTCAGTATTTTAAGCTTATATACAAAGGGAGGCAGAATGGAAGAGAATATATATAATCATAATGATGGTGGTGAAAATAGTATAAATAGCTATGAAAACTCTACTCCTCCACCTAAGAAGCATCCAGCACTAACATATATACTAATTGCAGTAAATGTTCTGGTATGGCTTGTTATACTTGCTATTTCATTCTTTTCTCAGAACTCCTATGATAGTCTTATACTAAATCTCGGAGCAAAAATTAATTCCCTTATCCTTAAAGGAGAATTCTGGCGCTTAATAACATCTATGTTTCTGCATTCGGGCATTTTTCATCTTCTTGCCAACTGCTATTCTCTTTATTATTTGGGAACTCAGATAGAATCATTATTCGGTTCAAAAAGATTTGCAGTTNTTTATATATTTTCAGGCATCCTGGGTAGTGTTACAAGCTTTGCCTTTACTACCAGCCCTTCTGTTGGTGCTTCCGGTGCAATATTCGGTCTTATGGGGGCACTGCTATATATCATGTACAGGAAGCCCATGCTATTTAAGACCTCACTTGGAAGGGGCATTATTACTATTGTTGCTATTAACCTGGCCTTAGGATTTACGAAGGATGGNATCGATTACTATGCTCATATTGGTGGTCTCATAGGTGGCTTTTTGATTACCGGCACTTTCTTCAGACAGAATGAGAATAACTCGAAAACAGTTTGGCTTTCAGGAATCAGGTCACTTATTATCTCTGTTTTTCTTGCGTTGGCAATACTGGTATATGGCATTAAGGCTCCAATGAACAGTGTTTTCTCCATGATGGAAGAATTAAATGCATATAGTACTGAGGAAAACTGGGACGAAGTCGAGAAAACCGCAGAAGAAATACTTTTACTACAGTCTATAGACGACGGAACCAGGGCTGAAGTACTGTGGAACCTGGTGATATCCGAAGCAATACAGGAGAAATGGGATGAAGGCAAAGAACATGCTAATCAACTAATTGAGGTACACCCTCCCTCAGGTCATTATATATTAGGGATTTTATATTATGATATGGGAGAATATGAACTAGCAAAGCAAGAACTCTTATCTTCAAAAAAAGCAGGCCCCGAGTATGTTGATTCTATTAATAGATTATTGCTGGAACTAAATAGTGAATAACTCTTCATTGTATTTTTTCTATAAATAAAAGGTGTTGTCTAAAACTGACAACACCCTGAGACTATATAACGAGTATTATTTTTATAGCTTACTTTTTAACAGGAATCCTAAATTGCTGTGAAATTAAGATTATGTCAGGATTNTTAATCTGATCCTTGTTCAACTCATAAATTTCTACATATCTTCTTCCATCCCCGAGGAATCTTTGGGCTATAGTCCAAAGACAGTCACCCTTCACTACTGTGTAGGATATATATTCAGGTTCAGGATCTTCCTCAACAGGCGGAAGTATGATACTAATGCGGCCTGAAGGTTTCCCGTACTTAGCCTCGCTAATTACACCATTTAATACTTCATCAGTATAATTTACAAGGGCATCCTCCAGGGCTACATAAGTGTTATAGCTCTCTAAGTCCTTTAAAATATAGTAAGTATCGCCACCTGCAGCAAGGAAGTCATTAGTGGCTATGGTATATACTTTGTTTAGATCCAGTGGTTTTCCTCCAATTTTTACATTGGTGACACGGGCGCCCGGCTTTGCGGGAGCAAAATATGTCGAATCAGTATATTGTTGTCCCTTTTCATACGGAACTGTTGAATCAATTGTAAATTCAAGATCTGCTACCTGAGGGAATGCACCTAAGGCTACCGGAGCTGAACTTGACGCCGCCTCAAGAATTTCTAATAGCTGACTTCCTGTTATTTTGACAGTGGAAATGGTATTTCCGAAGGGGAATACTGTCTTCATATCCTTCATGGTAACATCCCCCTTGGCAATAGAAGCTCTGATACCGCCTCCATTTGTAATGGCTGCATCAACATTTCCGTCCGTAGCTTGTCTGGCTGCCCATAGAATTGCATCGGCGGCAAAGTCACCTAGATTTGTTTCCTGTGTTCTGACTCCAGGATCTTTGTTTCCGTCCAAAACTACTTCTGTCTTCGCAAATACAGCTGAAAGTTGAAGGTCAATATCTTTTGCTACCTTAGCGATTTCTAAGTTAACAGCTTCGTCAAGGGCACCGTACTCTTCTGCTGATATAATCTTTGTTTCAATACCTTCACTATCAAGTATAATAACACCTGCATTGCTTAGCTTTGTTCCTGCTGAGCTTAGAATAGTGTCTTTTATTTTTTCTCCGTCTATAATGCTATGGCTGTGAGCATCAATCAGAATATCAATACCATCAACATTTTCGATAACATCGGTAGATCTGTTTGGTTCACTGCTCTCATCTGTTCCAAGATGAGCAACACAGATAATGTATTCGGCCCCCTCCTTCTCTAAAAGGTTTATTTCCTTTTTTGCTGCATCATACATATCTTGTTCGGCCAGGAAGTTTAGGGTGGCTACATTTTTGGGGTTTGCCTTGGTCATTGTTTCGGGAGTGGTTAAACCGAATATTCCTACCTTGCCAATTGCAGTTTCAATTATTATTGATGCATCAAAGATAGGGTCTCCACTTTCCTTATCCAGGATATTGGCAGACAGAAAGGGGAAATTTGCTTTCTCTTTTAGTTCAAGGAGATTATCAAATCCAAAATCAAATTCGTGATTCCCAGGGACCATTAAATCATANCCTGCGAGATTCATGAATTCTATAGCGTTCAAGCCCTGGTTCAGATTTACCAGAGGATCTCCCTGAATTGCGTCTCCTGCCGAAACCAGCAATACCTCAGCTCCAGCACTTTTATAGTCCTTCACCAGCTGTGCTATTCCGGCTGTACCTATTACTTCACCTTCGGCAGCCAAATCGCCCCCATGAGTATCATTGGTATGAATAATAACGAGTTTTCCTGAATAATCCGATCAATGTATTATATATCCCATAATATCAGATAATATGCTTGTTTACAATAAAATGTATTAGATGCTCCAAGCAAGAAAAAAAATGGACAAACCTTATTAAGATTTGTCCATTCTGGTGGGAGAAGGTGGATTTGAACCACCGAAGTCACTGACAACAGATTTACAGTCTGCCCCCTTTGGCCACTTGGGTATTCTCCCATATCCTTTTGTTCAGCTCTTTTCGAACCGCATTTACTATATTACATGAGGACAGTCTAACTTGTCAACCCTTTTTTTAAACAAATTATACTACTTGATTTACGGCCTGGAGTGATAGAAGAAATTCCACTTTCGAGGTAAGTGGAATTATCTTTATATATATGCTTATCTTATCTTATATGATTTCTTATGAGGTCTCTGCCACATGATCAGCTCACTGATTTTCCGAATGAAGCCTTATACTTGTAATCAAGCCGTCACTTACCTCAAATCTGATAAAATATAAGTTCTCCTCATAAATATAAGCAGAATTATTGGAATCAGCTTCGCTGTCTTCAAACACAGAGATATTGTCATAACAGGCAACTAAATCCTCAACAGACATACCAACGGTTATTCCTCTGACCGTTGTATACTTTTCATCGGTAATCTCAATACTTCTTATATAATAAGTTTCAGCTCCCGATACAACAACTTTTATGCCATCATATTCAAGTGTTTTCACAGTAGTATCCGAAGCTTGATCTAAGTGCCCACTTGATTCTGACACTGATTCATTATTTGCTGGACCTAATACACTCATCAGTAGATGAGAAAGAAAATCCTCTGTACCAGTTTGATTCAATGATATAAACAGATTGCCCAAGAAAACAGAAAATTCATCTGCCTCCTGCTGCTGCAAAGAAGCAATACTTAATGGGCCTGAATCCACAGCATCATGCTCCTTCCTAGTAAGGATGCCTGCTTCATCTTCAAAGTTATTTACTGCTTCTTCAGGTGCCTGGCTATCTTCACCCATGAGTGGTCCAGATGTCATGGAACCTGTTTCAGACAATAATCCATAAGCAGCATCATAGTCATCAACATCTTTACCATTTTCAGCCGAAGCTGCAGGCGCACTAGAGAACATTTTAGAATCAAATGTCCCGGGGACATTTAGCACAAGTACCAAAATAAGGAGACCCGCAACTAAAGGAGCACCAAACCTTGCTATTCGAGGGAAAAAGAGTTTAGTCTTTGGTTCAACGGGCTTTTGTTTTTCAAACTCTGCTTGGCACTTAGAAATTGTATCGAGTGCAAGCTTTTCTGAGGCTGTTATGCTAGCAAGCTCTGTCTTAAGGACTGAGCGGATTATATCATCATTATTTGTTATAAGCTGTTTGTCAAATGATTTAGCCATTAGCCTCACCTCCAATCATATCGTAAAGCAGCGATCTTGCTTTAAAAAGCCTGCTTTTTACAGTACCCCCTGGCAGCTTTAATATCTTTGCAATCTCTTTTACACCCAACTCCTGATAGTAAAAAAGATGGATGATTTCCCTGTATTTGTCTGGTAGCTTCATGATGGCCTTTACAAGCTGCTGTCTTTCACTTTTTTTCTCAACAATTTCCTCAGTAGTAATCTCATTTGCATATGTAGGAAAGTCTTCAGTTACTACTACACGCCTTTTCCAGGCACTTCTCATGTAATCCCGACATATATTAACAGCAATGCTTATTAGCCAAGTCTTTTCACTGCTCTCTTTACGAAAGCCTGAGAACGAGCGGACAGCCCGGAGAAAAGTCTCCTGATAAACATCCTCAGCCAGCTCCTTTGACCTTAATATCACTGTAGCTATTCTTAAAACATCATCACCGTATTGCTCTACTAAACGGGTTATTTCACTGTTCATTTCTGAAGGAGTCAAGTTATCTTCCTCCATCCTTCACTTAATATGACGAATCAAAATCACTTTGGTTCACTATTGAATTATACTTTATTACTTGCTTATTTTAAAGCCTTAAGGAAAGCTTAATATGAATTATAATTAATAAAGCCTGATTCTGGCTGCTGACAAAGTCGAAATCATGCTATAATATTTTAAAGAATGTCATAATATAAAATTTGCCATGAAATACAGCAAATTATTTAAACTATTTATAATATGTTAATACGGAAGGAACGATTTGTATGAAACGTCAAGTAAGAACGCGCTTTGCCCCTAGCCCAACAGGATATATGCATATAGGGAATCTTAGAACTGCCCTGTATGAATATCTTGTGGCAAAATCAATGGGCGGAAAATTTATTCTCAGAATTGAGGATACTGACCAGGAGCGCCTGGTTGAGGGGGCAACAGATGTAATTTATAATACTTTAAAGCTATGTGGTATGCATCACGACGAAGGCCCTGATATTGGCGGACCATATGCCCCATATGTACAGAGCGAGAGAAAGGATACCTATAAGCCTTTTGCAGAAGAATTAGTGGAAAAAGGTCATGCCTATTACTGTTTTTGCACTAAGGAAAGATTAGATCAGCTTCGTACTGAGTGTGAAGCAAAGAATGAAACATTTATGTACGATAGACATTGTCTTTCCCTCTCAAAGGCAGAAATTGAAGAAAAGCTAAAATCCGGTGTACCATATGTAATTCGTCAGAAAATGCCCCGTGAAGGTGTTACATCCTTTGAAGATGCTGTATACGGGACCATTACAATTCAAAACAATATGCTAGAAGACCAGATTCTGTTAAAGAGCGATGGACTTCCTACCTACAATTTCGCTAATGTTATTGATGATCATCTGATGGACATAACTCATGTGGTAAGAGGCAGTGAGTACCTTTCCTCCACTCCGAAATATAATCTTCTATATCAGGCCTTTGGATGGGATATCCCAGTTTATATACATCTTCCTCTTATTATTAAACCCGATGGTTCAAAGATTTCCAAGAGNAAGGGCGATGCTGGATTTGAGGATTTGCTTAAAATGGGATATTTGCCTGAAGCAATAATCAACTATATTGCTTTACTGGGCTGGTCTCCTGATTCAAATCAGGAAATGTTCACATTAGAGGAATTGGAAAAGGCCTTTGATATAACCAGTATCAGCAAGTCACCGGCTGCCTTTGATATAGACAAATTGAAATGGTTTAATGCTCAGTATATCAGAAATATGGGTCCTGAGGAATTTCATGACCTTGCTCTTCCCTATTTATCAGAAGCAGTAACAAATAGGAATATTGATTTAANAAAGGTCAGCAAAATATTACAGGCCAGAACAGAGGTGTTAACTGAGATTCCTTCTAAGGTTGGCTTTTTAAACGAGTTATGCCATTATGATTTGAGTATCTATGTTCATAAAAAGATGAAAACTACTTTAGAGATAGCTCTTAGCAGCTTAAAAGCAGCTTTGTCTGTATTGGAGGAAACCTCTGAATGGACCGAAGAGATCCTTCACGACAAACTCATTAATCTGGCTGCCAAATTAGAAATAAAAAATGGTCAGATGCTTTGGCCTGTACGCACAGCACTATCAGGCTGGGCGGTTACTCCGGGCGGAGCTATTGAATTGGCAGACATATTAGGCAAGGATGAATCTGTAAGAAGAATTAAGATTGGTATAGAGAGACTGGAAGAAAGCCTATAGTGCACTTTTGGGTTATTATCTGTACCATTAAGCTTTAGGAAAAGTGTTATGTATTAGTTTAGCTAGTAATAAGACAGATGACGGTTCTAAGTCTCACCCTCTGAGACTAGAGGTTAGAGTTTAAAGTGAACCGTCCTTGTCTTTTTTTATAATATAAACTAATTAGGAAACCAAACATTACTCCATATAACGNTACAATCTGTTCATATAAAGGAAATGATATAAGTACATTTTAAGAAATGTGTATAAACTATTTACTCTTATTATCTCTCCGCCTTTCAAGCCATTCCCTTATCCTTGCTTCATAACCATTTGTGGATGGCTGATAATAATGTGTTCCACGCATTTCCTCAGGCAGATATTCCATGTCATCCACTATATTCCCCGGGTAATCGTGGGCATACTTATAGCCTATGCCGTAACCCAGGTTTTTCATGCCCTTTGCAGGAGCATTTCTAAGATGCATGGGTACTTCACCGGTATTCTTATGTTCCACATCATAAAGAGCATCATCTATGGCCTTATAGGCAGAGTTGGACTTCGGGCTGGTTGCAACCATTACAGCAGCATGAGCCAATAATATTCTNGCTTCAGGCATTCCAATCATATGAATTGCCTGTGCTGCAGAAACTGCTACTGTTAAGGCGTTTGGGTTAGCCATGCCCACATCTTCTGATGCACAAATCATTATGCGCCTTGCCAAAAATTCAGGATCCTCGCCTGCATACAAGGCTTTAGCAAGATACAGGATTGTTGCATCAGGGTCACTTCCCCGCATGGATTTAATAAAAGCACTTATATTGTCATAATGTTGTTCTGANGACTTATCATATTTAATCGATCTTTTTTGAATGCAATCCATGATGACTTCCGGAGTTATTACATATTCACCATTTTCACTCATATCAGTTGTTAGAACCGCTAATTCAAGGGCGTTTAAAGCTATCCGGGCATCACCTCCGGACATATGGGCAAGTAAATCTACAGCCTCATCACTAATATTGATATTTATGTTGCCCAGACCTCTTTCCTTATCGATCACAGCCATATCGACAATCCTCTTTATATGCTCCTCATTAAGAGGATTCAGCATAAATACTGTGGATCGAGAAATCAATGCTTTATTAACTTCAAAAAAAGGGTTTTCTGTTGTTGCACCGATTAATACAATAGTGCCATCCTCAACATGGGGTAATAAGGCGTCTTGCTGAGCCTTATTAAAGCGGTGAATCTCATCGATAAAAAGTACAGATTTACCATGAGGATTAAGAAAGGTATTCTTCGTATCCTCAATCACCTGTTTAATATCCTTAACTCCGGCTGTTACAGCATTCAGCTTATGGAATGAAGCTTTAGTAGTATTTGCAATTATCCTGGCAATAGAGGTCTTTCCCGTTCCCGGAGGACCATATAAAATGATTGAAGATATTCTGTCTGCCTTTATCATTCTGTTTAACAGCTTATTTGGCCCGATGATATGCTCCTGGCCTACAAACTCATCAATACTTCTCGGGCACATCCGATAGGCCAGTGGTTCCTTTTGTACCGACATCCTTTTCGCCAGCCTTTCTTCTCTTTCTTTTTTTGGGCAATAAGCCATATGCCTCTAATACCTTTTCCTCATTTTCATTTTTATATATTTCGAACATATCGGGTCGTTTTGCCTTTGTTCTCTCAAGCATCATTAAATAGCGCCACTTTTCGATGTTTGCATGATGCCCTGAAAGAAGTATATCGGGAACCTTTTTCCCTTTATATTCAGGCGGCCTTGTGTAATGAGGAAATTCTAACAGGCCATTATAATGAGATTCATTTAAATAGGACTCTTCAGAGCTTAANACTCCGTCTATCAGTCTACTGATACAGTCAATCAGCACCATTGCCGGGAGTTCACCACCGGTAAGAACATAGTCACCAATTGAAATTTCCTCGTCCACAATCTCTTCAATGACTCTTTCGTCCACACCTTCATAATGTCCGCAAAGAATTATGAGATGTTCCTCATCCTTAAGCCTGTTTGCAATACCTTGAGTCAGAACCTTTCCTTGGGGACTCATATATACTGTATATGGCTTTTTTGTACTCTGCTTAACTAAATGCTCCCAGGCATCATAAATGGGTTGAGGCGTCATTACCATTCCAGCCCCGCCCCCATATGGATAATCATCTACTTTTCTGTGCTTGTCCAATGAATAATCACGAATATTAACTGCATTGACAGAGATAATGCCCTTTTCTCTTGCTCTACCTATAATACTCTCATTTAAGAAGTTATCTAAACTTTCGGGAAAGAGGGTTAAAACATCAAACCTCATCAGTTAATCCCTCCGGAAGTATTACCTGCATAACCCTTTCCTCAATATCAATGACTTTTACAACAGATTTTAAGGCAGGAATCAATAGTTCTTTTTTATTATCATCAGTAATTATATAAACATCATTACTGCCTGTTTCCAGAATATCTGTCAGAATCCCGAGCCTTTTTTCNCCCTCATAGACTTCAAGGCCTATAATATCAGCCATGAAGAATTCATCCTCTTCTAATTCTATAGCATGTTTTCTTGCAACATATAAGTCCATGCCCTTGAGCTTCTCAGCCTCATCCATTGTTTCGATACCCTTGAGAAGCAATAGGACAAATCCCTTATGATATCTGCGCGACAAAACTCTGTACTCTTTAAATTCGGATCCACGCTTAATAGAAACATAAGTCAAATAATCAAAACGCGATACATCGGAGGTAATAGGGTTAACCTTCAGCTCCCCTTTTACGCCATGAGTGTTAATCACTGTACCAACAATAAGATATTCATTAACCATAGAAATAACCTCTTCATAGTCAAAATCCCCGGAAATCATACCGGGGATTTGTTCAATCATTACTCAGAAATTGGTTTGATAACCTCTTTTACCGACCATTTCTTAATGGTCATCTTTGTTCTTTCAACACTTGTTTCAAAGGTGATTTCATCATCCTTAATGTTTACAATTTTCCCTGATATACCACCAATTGTTACTATCTGATCTCCAACTATAGCATTGTTGATTGTATCCTGAAGCTGTTTCTCTCTTTTTTTCTGAGGAAGTATAGCTAGAAAATACATCAGGACTAAAGGAACAATAATAATCAATAATGATACCCAGTTCCCGCCAGGAGCAACCTGATTACCTGCTGAAGGAAGATCAGCACCTGATGCATTAGGATCTACTGCAGTTTCAGCTGCAAATAATAATAAGCTTGTTAAAAAGTTCATAAAAACCTCCAAAGTATTTTTAGTTTTATTATCCAATTAATATTAATACGTGGTCATTATANCGTATTTAATGGGCGTAATCAATTAGTTTAACAAAATTGGTTTAACAAAATGTTTTAAACTATTTGTTAAGCTTTATTCTTTATATAGCCTAGTCTCTCAAAGGCTTCCCTTCTAAAGTCAAGAAGTCTGTCTTCTCTTATTGCTTGCCTTACATCCTCCATAAGTTTGATTAAAAACCTCAGATTATGCCATGTAGCAAGGCGCAACCCAAGCATCTCTCCTGCCTTAAACAGGTGCCTTACATATGCTCTTGAAAAGTTTTTACATACATAGCAATCGCAATTTTCATCAATAGGAGTATATTCTTGAGAGTATTTAGCATCCCTTATTATTACCCTTCCCTGAGATGTAAATACTGTACCGTTGCGGCCATTTCTGGTGGGCATTACACAATCAAACATGTCAATACCTCGGATGGCAGCATCTATTAGGTAATCAGGACTTCCTACTCCCATAAGATACCTTGGCTTGTCCTTAGGAAGATAAGGAACGGTTTCTTCTAGCATTTCGTTCATTATTTCTCCTGGCTCCCCTACACTCAAACCACCAATTGCGTATCCGGGAAAATCCAGATCCGTGATCTGTTTTGCACTTTCTATTCTAAGATCCTTATAAGTACTTCCCTGAACTATGCCGAAAAGAGCTTGATCANGGGGCCTTTTATGGGCCTCTTTGCATCTTTTGGCCCATCTGGTGGTCATTTCCATGGATTTCTTTGCATAATCATATTCACAAGGATAGGGCGCACATTCATCGAAGCACATAATGATATCGGCACCTAAATCATTTTGAACACCGATTGATATTTCGGGGGACATAAATTTTTTAGATCCATCAATATGGGAGCGGAAGGTTACTCCTTCTTCTTTAATATTGCGTAAATCACTTAATGAAAAGACCTGAAATCCTCCACTATCAGTTAAAATGGACCGGTTCCAGTTCATAAAGCCGTGCAGTCCACCAGCTTGCTTAACAATTTCCTGGCCTGGTCTTAAAAACAGATGATAGGTGTTACTCAAAATAATATTTGCACCCACTTCTTCCAATTCAAAGGGGGCCATTCCTTTTACTGTTGCCTGAGTGCCAACTGGCATAAATACAGGCGTTTCAAAGCTGCCGTGGGGCGTATGCACCCTTCCGAGCCTGGCCCCTGACTGCTTACATGTTTTAATAAGTTCATATTTTACTGCGGGCATAATAGAATCCTCTCAATATTTATTCTCATGTATATCGCACAGGTATATTGAATAAATAACCCATTGCTATTTGATTATATACTATATTTACCTGTATCATCAAATAGATGTTAGAACTCAGAGTCAGGCAGCCTCTTCAACTAAAATTATGGCCAATATTTAACAGATTATGCTGCCTATACGGATTCTAATTTATAAATATCCTTGAGACTGTTGTTATAATAAAACATAATGATAATCCCAAAATCGTAGGTATCAGAATTGATGCTAATGTCCACTTCATACTCCGTGTTTCCTTTTTAATTGTTAACACAGTAGTTCCGCAGGGCCAATGCATCAAGGAGAAAATAATGACACAGACTGCTGTGATCCATGTCCAGCCATTGGCAACAAGAAGCTCTTTAAGCTGAAACAGATCGTCAAGCTGAAGAAGGCTTCCCCCGGACATATAGCTCATAATAATTATGGGCAGGACTATTTCATTAGCAGGAAAACCTAAAATAAAGGCTAAGAGAATAACTCCATCAAGGCCTACCAACCTGGCAAAGGGATCAAGAAAACCTGCACAATNAGCAAGTATACTTAATTCACCTATGTAGATATTCGTCAGTAACCAAATAAGGATTCCTACAGGAGCGGCAACAGCAACTGCTCTTCCCAGGACAAAGATTGTTCGGTCCATTAAGGACCTTGTAATTACCTTCGCTATTTGAGGCTTTCTGTATGGCGGAAGCTCCAATGTAAAGGATGATGGTAACCCCTTCAATAATGTCCGGGATAGTAGTTTTGATACGGNCAAAGTTGTAATGACACCAAGTACTATTACCGAGGTTAATAAAAGGGCAGAAATAATGGAGCTGAAGAACCCTGCCTGTGCCCCTACGAAAAATATGCTTATTATAGCTATTAGAGTAGGAAACCTACCGTTACAGGGTACGAAATTATTAGTCAGAATAGCTATAAGCCTTTCCCGAGGCGAATCAATAATTCTGCATCCTGTTACACCAACAGCATTACAGCCAAATCCCATACACATCGTAAGAGCCTGCTTGCCATGGGCACAGACTTTTTTGAAAAAATTGTCCATATTAAACGCAACCCGAGGAAGATAGCCTAAGTCCTCCAGCAAGCTAAAGAAAGGAAAAAAGATGGCCATAGGCGGAAGCATTACCGATACCACCCAGGACACTGTCTTAAATAAGCCTTTGACCAATACCCCGTGAAGCCACCAGGGAGCGTTTAAATATATAAAAAAGCTATCCAGCTTTCCTTCAACCCATGAAAAACCATTAAAAATAAGCTCAGATGGATAATTTGCACCGGCCAGGGTTACCCAGAATACAAAGCTTAGCAACAGAAGCATTATTGGAATTCCAAAAGTTTTTGATGTTAATAATCTGTCTATTCTCCTGTCTCGCAAGTTATAGTTTTCATTTTCATAATAAACTACCCTGTGGCTGATCTCCTCTGCTTTACATACTATACGGGATACTATTTTATCTCTTAACAGTACATTATCGATGCCCATCTTATTCAAATATTCTCTTGCTGATTGAAGCTTCGAGACTATCTCTTTATTTTCAAGGATATCTATATTGCAATATTTATTAATGGAGTTAATAAGCCTTACATCTCCATCTAACAGTTTTATAGTTACCCATCTGCTATTCAATCCTACTAAATTCTTATGCACAGCAGGCTCCAATATTTTAATTGCCTCCTCGATAGAATTGTCATATTTCAATATAAAGGTATTCGTCTTCTGATTTTCTACTGTTATGTTATGTATTTGATCCAATAGATCAACAAGCCCTTTACGGTTTTTGGCACATGTACCCACTACCGGTACCCCTAATAGTTTAGAAAGCCCCTTTACATCAATATTGATTTTTTTCCTCTTTGCCTCATCCATCAGGTTTACACATACTATACTTTTTTCGGTCATCTCCAGCACTTGAAGAACAAGGTTCAGATTCCTTTCAAGACAAGTTGCATCAGCCACAATGATTGTAGCACCAGGATTTCCAAAGCAAATAAAATCCCGGGCTATCTCTTCTTCAACAGAGCTTGCCATAAGAGAATAGGTTCCCGGGATATCTACCAATATATAACTCTTGTTTTTATGTACAAATTTGCCACGGGCATTTGAGACGGTTTTTCCGGGCCAGTTTCCAGTATGCTGATTTAACCCTGTCAAGCTGTTAAAAATAGTGCTTTTGCCGACATTCGGATTGCCTGCAATTGCCACAACTATCTCGTCCGAATCAGTCTTTTCTATGATAAACTGTTCTTGATAACTGTTTAATTCATCAGATTTTTTTATTTGCTTTATGGCAGACACCTCTCATACCTCCCGCTTGTAATGAAGAAAGCTCATTCATCCTTTTATTTGATTTCCTCCACTATTATTTTGGAGGCCTCATCCGAGCGCAGAGCAATAACAGCTCCACGTATATAGTAGGCAACAGGGTCACCTGACGGGCTTTTTTGAAGTGCCTCAACCTCAGTGTCATAAATAATTCCTAAATCAAGCATTCTCCTTCTTGTGTTTCCTACAGAAGTTAAAGCCTTTACTCTAGCTTTTCTTCCCAAAGGTAGGTAACTAAGTGGAAAAGTATTATCATTCATTTTATTACCTCTATTTATTTCTAAGCAGAATTACCCTGCATGATCATAAAATGCTGGCTCTACATTAAGATATGAGACTTGGGACGGTTCCGTGTCTTATTGGAAGCTAGAAGTTAGAGTGGGACAGAGGGATGATTCTGTGTCCCAAGACACGAACCAGTCCCCCCTGTCCCACTGTACCATCTGTCCTATTCTATTGACCTGCTGCTTTAAGAACCATGTTCTGATGCTGCTGGATATAAACCTTTGAAGTGCTCGTGCTGTGAGATGTACTATTCTTCATGTATAAGTCAAAATGACCGTTTACTCCATTTTCAATAGTGTCCACCCCATGGGGCATCCCTGATAATGAAGCCGCAATATTCATTCCATTATGATAAATTACAACTGCCCGGGGCGACCACTGCCAGTTGCCAAAGATTGATTTCATAATATTTGTATCTGAAACCGTCATAGGCTCTACATCAATATGATTATAGCCCCCTATCATCTGTGCTTTAAATTTTTTACCCGTATCCACATCGGTAATAGTAAAGACATCTCCCCTTTTTACTAAATACTGGCCCTCTAAATTCCAATCCACTGCCGTTCCTGTTCTTTGAGCATTCGAGTCTTCTCCGGGCTTAACAGTGGTTACCCTTGGAGCATAACCTGATATGGCTATCCTGTCTCCGGCATCGAACCATTGATCTGGCTCCATATAGTTGTACTCCAATACTTGTTGGACAGATACTCCAAACTTTTTTGCTATGGACGTTGCGGTATCTCCAGACTGAACAACATATGTTACAGACGGCCATTGGGTGTTGTTTCCGGAAGGAGGCTTAGGGACAGGTGCTGGGGTAGCTTGCCCTTTACCTGGAATTATAAAGGATTGTCCCGGATATATATTGTCCGATGTCAGATTATTTGCCCTCTTCAGCTCTTCCACAGAAATTCCATACTTGCGTGCAATCTTCCATAAAGAATCTCCGGCCACTACCGTGTAAGTATTTGATTTTTGACTTTTTGGACTTGTGATATTCACTGTTTGTGTTGTTGAATTTAAGTTGACATCGTAACCTAAATTTTCAGATATAAACCTTAGAGGAGCGAAGGTTATCCTATCTATTACTATTGAGTTCGGCATTTTTACCTGTACACCATTTACCCTGGCCAAGCTTGAGCCCCTGACAAAAGCAATCATATTGCCATTTTTATTTATTCCTACTGTATTTGAGGAATCATTCCACCATACAGTTGCACCTATTGATTTACCTATATCATATAAAGGAACATAGGTAACATTATTATATATAAAGGGTTTAGCACTAAAGCTCTGCAGGTTTCCGTTTACCGAAACCTTTATGTTATAGTTATAAGCACTTTGGCTTTCTGTTATACTCGAAGCCGGAGCTTGTGCGGCATGTGCCCTTATTGGTGCTGAATAAAAGAAAGATGTAAGCAAGACAGTTCCGGCCATTATCTTGACCATATTAATTTTCTTATCAGGAAATTTGTCTTTAATATAATCTATAATATTTTTATTTAACCTCTTTTTGTTTTCCTTATCTATTTTGGAAAACTCCTGGGCAAACTCCACATCATCCATGTCTGAGTCAATAAATAGAATCAGATCGTAACCTTGTTCCTTTTCCACCAGCTTATAGCTCTTTATAAAATTCAAAACACTACCTCCATTTATTTTTTATCGTGAAGATAGTGTTTCCCAATTTAATAAAACTATAAATAATTATACTCTTTAACCAGCTTCGCCCGTAAATAGCCTCTGTCAGTTTCAATTTCTTCGGTATAAAATCCCCTTCCATAATAAAAACGCATTAATAATGTATGTTTTGATGAAGTGTGAAGAAATACCTTATTAACTTTTTTATCCATTAAATATTTATCAACCATACTCATAAGGGATTTACCTACACCTGAGTTGCGGCAATTCCGGTCCACAGCAAACCTGCTTAAATAGGCCTGATCCTCCTTGATGTCAAGCCTTAAAGTTCCCACTATGTTATCATCTATAATAGCTATGTAAACTACTTTTGTTTCAATTTCTCTTTTGATATCATCAACAGTTTCAAATAGCGCCTCAAGCCTACTTTGGCCTGTTATTCTTCCATATTCTATAAAAGCAGATTGCAATATGGAAAAGACAGCAGGCGCGTCGTGCGAAGTGGCGCGCCTTATTGTAAAAGAATATACCATATGCTCACCCCATAAGCTTTACAAGTACTGCCTTCTGAGCGTGGAGTCTGTTCTCTGCCTGATCAAATACTACAGATTGAGGCCCATCAATTATTTCATCTGTAACCTCATATCCCCTGTAAGCGGGAAGGCAATGCATAAATATAGCATCTGTTTTGGCAACCTGCATCAATTCTTTATTAACCTGATATGGCATAAACAACTTAACCCGTTCTTCTTTTTCATCTTCCATGCCCATGCTGACCCATGTATCAGTATATATAACGTCAGCATTTTCAACCGCTTCCTGAGGGCTATTTGTCATTTTAATTACAGAGCCAGATATAGCCGCAGCTTCCTTTGCAAGCTTAACAGAATCAGCTTCACATTCATAACCCTCGGGAGTAGCGACAGAAATATCCATACCAACCTTTGCACATCCAATTAAGAGTGAATTGGCTACATTATTTCCGTCACCCACGTAGGCTACCTTGATACCGGAGAATGTACCCTTGCATTCCTTTATTGTTTGAAGATCAGCTAAAATCTGGCATGGATGCTGGCTGTCAGTAAGTCCATTAATAATCGGAATGTCACCGCATGCAGCCAACTCCTCTACATCACTGTGCTTATATGTTCTAATCATTATTCCATCTATATAGCGTGATAATGTTTTAGCGGTATCTGCTACTGTTTCTCCTCTTCCTAGCTGAATGTCATTAGCGCTTAAAAACATGGAATAACCACCTAATTGATACATCCCAACCTCAAAGGATACNCTGGTTCTGGTGGAGGATTTGCTGAAAATCAGACCTAANGCTTTTCCCTTTAGTAAATGGTTATGTCTTATCCCGTTTTTATTTTCATATTTTAATTTTTCAGCCATCTTTAAGGCTTCCTTGACTTCTTCACTTGACCATTGACTTAGACAGATTAAATGCTTCATTGTATCACCACTTTCATTTTGCTTATGCATTATTATACATTTTCGTGTATAATAATGCAATAGTATTTCTAATTTTTGTACAATAAAAAACACTTCGAAAATCAATCCAAAGTGTTTTTAACGTATAATATATTTTATGATTCAATCTTGCTATTAGATTTTATCCCCATTACTGTTAAACAGAGGTAATCTGGCCAAGTATACTATATCATCTCTTTTACATGCATCACCCTCTGCCAAAATAGCCATGCGTCCGGCAACT
>JGI24709J26583_10001022_pt1 | contig 23674 bp, 26 predicted proteins | sample BioPla2DNA1_FD_26583 | JGI IMG/M metagenome (IMG submission 26583) | reverse complement strand
AGGGGGCGTGCTTGAATAAAGACTATAGATAGAATGGATAAGTGCAACGTGAACGAGATAGCCTTAGCTATCGAGTTCCTAATCTGAAACTCAATATATAACAGAATAGGGGATTATTAATGATATATATATTCTTAGCTTTTTTGGTGTTAATAATGATTAAAAAAAAGAATCAACTCTTAAGTGCAAAACGTAATCTGATTCTCTTTCTCATACTTTCATGTATCGGGTTATCCATGGGTTTTATATATGAATTAAACCCCAACATGCCAACTATAGCTCAAACTTTAATAAATTATATGAAATGAGGTTACAAGCTTGAATAAAGAATTATCCTTAAGACAAATATCATATATATATGTATTTATATCCTTGTCTTCTATAGTAAGACAGATACCAAGTGCATTGGCAGCTGAGGCAGGTAGAAGTGCATATATTAGTCCCCTTTGGTCAATTGTTGCTATAGTACCATTAACTTTTATAGTTGTTGGGTTAATTAAGTTATTCCCTGGACTTAACCTATATGAAATAATGCTACAGGTTTTTGGAACATTACTTACTAAAATTATGATACTAGCCTATCTCTTATGGTTTATACTACTACTAGCTACTAAGATTAATATCTATACCCAGACTCTACAATTTACCTTAATGCCTCAGACAAGAAACAACTTTTTTCTAATTACCTTGATATTTTTAGTTGCCCATGTTCTTCAAAGAGGGCTTAAGACAGTATTTCGTTTCTCGGAATTCACCCTGGGGATTATACTTTTTGCTTTTATAATCATATTTATATGTTCAATTAATAAAATAAGAGAAGATTATCTATTACCGGTGTCCACATTTTACTTAGTTGATACAGCTCGGGCTGCTGTTAATGTGGTGGCAGTAGGAGGGAATATTATAATCGCCCTGTTTTTTTCTGATAAGCTTGGCATATCTACAACTAAAATGCAAAGAGGAAGGCTTTGGATTAGTGTAGGAATATTTTTATTTCTAACATTTTTTACAACCCTTTCAACAATTGGGATTAACGGAGCTTCTTTAACGGCTATTCTACCATTTCCCTTTTATAATACAGTTAAAGGAATATCATTCTTTGATATCTTTGAGCGGTTTGAGGTTGTGGTTACATTAATATCAATGCTTTCTGATTTTATAGCTATATGTATACTATTTATAATAATTATCCGCTGTTTTGAATGGTTATTTAATCTTAAAGAGAAAGGGCTACTTTATGGACCTTTAATCATAATTGTTTTCTATCTAACCTATTATATAAGCAGTACACAATTTGAATTTGAATTTTTATATAGGAATGTAATAATCTATCTTAATATAGTTTTTCAATACTTTATACCAATGCTCATAGTCCTATTTAGCCTTTTTCAAATTAATAAAATAAAGAAACAATATTAACTAAGCATAGATGATGGGCAGAGTGAATGTATAGATATTTACTTTTAAAAAATCTTGATTTTTATATCTATTCATATATATGTATGTTGAATTCGTCATCATCATATTTATACTTTTGATGATTTATATAATGCTCAGCAACAGGATCATTGAATTGATAAATACGATGATATTCCTTAGTTTCAGGATCCTTTACTGTTTCTGATCTGTTTTTATAAAGGAACTTTATTAGCTCATAGCAATCAATCCAAATCTCATTAACACTTTCTTTTTGAGATTCATCAAAGATTAATTGAATTCCGAAGTGAAGGTGGGAGGTTTGGATGTTATTCACGTTCTCCTTATTACTGTAGCCAGTTCTTCCCATGTATCCAATTACATCGCCAGCCTGAACAATACTACCTTCTTCTAAGGTTTTATTATATGGGAAGTTCTTTCTTAGATGGGCATAATAATAATATCTCTTTTTATCAAAGCTTCTTATACCTATACGCCATCCACCATATTTATTCCACCCCAAAGCCTCAACATAGCCAGATTCTACTGCAATAATGGGGGTGCCTACCTGCCCCATCATATCATGGCCAAGATGCTTTCTTTTAAAACCATAGCTTCTTGATACACCAAAGTCATCTGAATGACTATAGGGGTAATACTTGGCAATGGGAAGATAAGCCTTTAGACCATATTTATCTACCCATCGCTTTCCTCCTGGAGCTGTTTCATCAGGGATTTCAACTTGATATTCACCGACCATACCACCTAGGACACATGTATATGCTTCTAGATAATAATCGTAGTACTTCATACCTTCTGTAAGAGTCTCCATTGTTTCCTTACCACCTTGAAGCTTCTTAACAAGTTCAGACATATGCTTTTCTTTATACTTTGAAAAATCACCACCGTATTTTGCGCCTAAATATGCTAAAAGCTCAATCCAATTAAGTTGGACCTCTTCAGTTCGGGATTCAATATCATACTTTAGGGCACTATCCAGTGCAGTGGATTTTACATCAAAGTTTACCCATTTGATATAGTCATTGGTAGTATCATAAATAGAAGCATATGTAGCTTCGTTTTTTTCGATTCCATTTTTAATAATGAATATAGAAAGTACCAATAAGATTAAAAGTTCCAATATAACTAAGTCTTTTGCAACAAGTTTACGAATCATTTTTATAACATCCTGTATTAATACCTTGTAACATTTTATGTTGTTTTTCATCTTAGTATAACCCTAAATATCCCTCTTTATGGCTTTATAAGATTTCTTGTATATATTTAATTTGTCCTTATTAAAGTCATAGGTTGCCAACATCACCTCTTTGATATCCCCTATACCGTTAGATTTTAACTGGCCATATATCCATTTATCATTTTTATGAATATACTCCTTAGTTTCCTTTAGTATTTTTCCGTCTATTATAACATTTGGTAAGGGTTTATTCTGTTTGACTGCCATATTTAAATCCTCAGGTGTTGCAGGCCTGTTTTTAGCCATTGGATATACACTAATCTTTCCATCTGTTTCAAGATATATTGTGTGAACCTCTTCTAAATCAAAATATCCTGCTACTCTACAGGCTGATAGAAATTCATTAATATCAATTTTGGCTCTAAGAAGATTTTTCTCGAATATCTGTCCTTCTTGATAGAGCAATATTACATGACCTTCAAAAAACTTTCTTAAGGCATAGGACTTACATGTTATGATAGAAATAGAGTATGAGAAGAGGGTAAAGATCAACATCGCTACTAAAGGTTCGATATATGAATCCGTTGAATGAATTGCGAGCTCAGCAGCTATTGAGCCGATGACAACACTTGAGACATAATCAAATAAACTAAGCTGTGCCATCTGTCTTTTTCCTAAGAATTTTGTAATGGTAAAAAGTGAAATAACAGATATGATTGAAGAAATTATAATCTTTAATATGTTCATGAGATTATACGTCCTTTCTTATTGTATACTTAAAGACAAAGAATTCACATATTGTTATGATTTCTCTTTGAAAAGAAAGATATACATAAAGAAGGTTAAGATGGGCAAGAAGATGAATTATAAAAAAGCCATTCGATATACTATCGAACAGCTTTTTAAAAACTAGGGTAAAGCAAAGGCAATATTGCAAGCTTACTTGCAAATATGCCAACGGGTACAGCAACCATAAGAAGCATACTTCTTATGATTAATCTTCAAGAGAAATAACTTCTGTTGGGCAACCATCACGTGCTTCCTTAGCAGCTTCTATACTATCCTCAGGGATATCTCCTTCAATAGCCTCGGATAGATCATCGTCATCGAAATGAAAAACTTCGGGACAAACATCAACACATAATCCACAGCTGATGCATCCTTCTTTGTCAACAAATGCTTTCATTTACTTTCTCCTTTCCATTTGAATTAGAATCCTCATATATTATGTATATTTCTTTGAAATTATATACATAATGTAGTATTTCTATAGAATAACTATTAAAATATATAGAATATCATAAGTAATCTATAGAAAAACTACAGTATGATTATATCATATTTGCTAAATAATTCTAGTAGCCATAGCTACAGTTCTTGACACATTATTTAATCATAGTTAAAATTAAAAAAGATGAGAATAGAAGAGAGGTTAACTATAATGGAAAAAGAGTTTTGGAGAGCTGGGAACATGCTTTACCCGCTTCCGGTGGTTATGGTAAGCTGTAAGGATGAGAATGATAGAGCCAATATTATTACTGTAGCTTGGGCAGGAACAGTATGTACTAATCCTCCTAGTATGTACTAATCCTCCTATGGTGTCTATATCCATGAAGAAGGAAAGACATTCCTATGATATAATTAAGAATAGTGGAGAATTCGTTATTAATCTTGTTACAGAAGATCTAATTAAAGTAACAGATTATTGTGGTGTGAAGTCTGGAAGAAAAATCGATAAATTTAAAGAAACAGGACTAACCCAGGCTAAGGGGAAGATAGTATCAGCCCCTCTAATAATGGAGAGTCCAGTTAATATTGAATGTAAGGTTAAACAGATTGTTCCCTTGGGCAGCCATGATATGTTTATTTCTGAGGTAGTAAGTGTTGCAATTGATAAGAGCCTTATGGATGAGACCGGAAAGTTTAATCTTAACAGCTCTAGGCTTGCAATATATTCCCATGGTGAATATTATGGGCTGGGCAATATGATAGGCCGTTTTGGATATTCCGTGAGAAAGAAGAAATAAGAGGGTCAAAAGCCATTAACTATAATATATGGTTAATGGCTTTTGATATATGGTTTATTCCCCAAGGTAGTCACTGATTCTTATTGGACCCTCTAGTATTTCCCTTCCTACGTATAGAAATCTATCAGGAGTGGTCATTATACTCCATTTCACTAATGCTATATGATAATTACATATTTCTATAGCTGTTATACATCTAGGATGTACACAGCTTCCATCATTGAAATATAAAACTTCTCCTACCTGTGGAAACACAGGCCTATGGGTATGACCACATATTATCATTACATTATTTTCTTCGGACCAGCCTATTATTCTTTTTTCAATCTTGTTCTTTCTTTTGTAATTCTTTGAAGCACTTGTAGGATCCCTTACTCCTAATAACTGAAGGGGCTTCCAAAGATATCTAACTAAAAATCTAGAAATTCTCCAAAAGGTACTATTTAAGTGATCTGCCTGATGACCATGGGTTAGAAAAATCCTATGATTATAACGTGAATTCTCAAGAATAATACTTTCTGGAAAATCTATTGCGGGAAATAAAGGAATATGAGAATTTGTGCTATCACAGAAAAAACTGGAGCAATTGGTCTGTGAATATTTGCTTTCTCTTTTAATTATATCATGGTTGCCGTATATCATATAAAGTCTTCTTTCTCTGTAGAATAGGGACATCAGCCAGAATACATCACTGTGTACTTCAATAATTGTTTTTATACTTCTGTTTTCCCAAAGCTCATCTCCATCACCAAGCTCAATATAGGTGAAGTTATTTTCATTATAATAATTTAAAGCAGCGAAAAACAGATTTTGATTATTGGAAAAATCATCCCCCCAACTGCCATCTCCTCGATGGCAGTCGCTCATTATTACAAAACGGGAGGTTTCATTAAAGGGGATGACCTTAGCGGTCTTATATGCCTTGGATAATTTTTTGTTGTACCCCAATTTAATGTTCCTCCTTATCTACAGCTGTAGTGTTGAGGGAACCCTTAATACTATTGTAGGCATCAAATACACCTTTAGGCTTACCAAAGCTAAGCATTTGGTTGTACATATTAGGCGATTTATCCTTAACAACATATATTTTATCTATTGTTTCACTATATCCTGCAGTTAGCTTTGCATATGTGTTACATAAGTTTGCATTGTTCTTTTGCATGATATATTCAGTAATAGATGTTCTTGTAATTGGTTGTGGTGTATGAGGCTTATTAAAATGGATATATACTCTATAGCCACTAACAGCAAATTCATGTTCCTTGTATCCGGCCTTTAGAAGTCCGCCTACAAAAGCATTGGCCATAGTTCTATTATATAACTCAAGCATAATATCCATGGACAATTCATCAGGATCTGTGAATTCTCCTAGTTTAAACCCTGTAAGCCACCAGTGGTAACCGCTCCGTGTTAACAAGAGGTTATTATTCTTTCGCAATATAAATGACATGTTAATTCTGTCTTCATCTTTTACACAATGGTAAAAGGTACCATTGAATATTCCTGGAATGTTCAAATCTGGACCATTGGTATAGTAAATTCCTACTTCAGCCCCAGTGGTCATTCCATATTGACCCTTCCAGAACTCAATCATCCATCTTTTACCACCGTATTCAAAGTAAATCGGCTCACAATCAATAATCATGCTCAAAGGGGCGCAGGCTTCGTCATAGAGACGAAAATACCCAAAGTCCCTTTGCCAGCAATTCATCAAGGAATAGAAGATATCCTGATATGGCTCATATCTAAAGCCAAAGGGGGCTAAGTCTTTATTAAAAAGCTCTATCCTCTCTGCTTCATCACCAATGATTGAATGAACTGGTGGAATAAACCTTTCCTCTTTATCTTTTCTTTTTTTCTTTCTTATTCTTGATGAGAAAACTAGAATCAAAACAAAGAGAATTGCTCCCGCACCAATTAGTACGAATCTATTTTGAACTATAAATATATTGAAACTATTCAAAACCAATAATGTTGAATTCAATTATATAACTCCTTTCTTTTTCCTATATATCATCATATTCCGATTAATAAGGGACTGTTCTAGGTAATAAAGAGAGTTTATTTACATTACAAATAAAAAGGAGTATACTATTTTGTGAATGTTTTAAGAGAAAGGAGAACGCTATGAGTAGTTGTAATAACGAATGTAGTAGCTGTAGTCAAAACTGTGGGGACAGAAAAGAAGCTCAGAATGATTTTAGTGTTAAACCCCATGAGATGAGTAGTATAAAGAAAGTTATAGGAGTTGTAAGTGGTAAGGGCGGCGTAGGTAAGTCATTAGTCACCTCATTACTTGCAGTTTCTATGAATAGAAAGGGATATAATAGTGCTATTCTCGATGCTGATATTACAGGACCTTCGATTCCAAAGTCATTTGGTATCAATGGTAAGGCTGTTGGAACAGAAGAGGGGATATTACCTATAAAGAGTAAAACTGGTATAGATATTATGTCGGTAAATCTTTTACTTAAAAATGAAACAGATCCAGTAGTTTGGCGTGGTCCAATAATAGCAGGAACTGTTAAGCAATTCTGGTCTGATGTAATATGGAATGATGTGGATTATATGTTTGTAGATATGCCCCCTGGAACTGGTGATGTACCATTAACTGTATTCCAGTCCCTTCCAGTAGACGGTATCATTATTGTTACCTCCCCTCAGGAACTGGTTTCAATGATAGTGGCAAAGGCAGTGAAGATGGCAGAAATGATGAATATTCCTATACTTGGACTTGTAGAGAATATGTCATATTTTGTATGTCCGGATTGTAATAACCTACATAGTATATTTGGAGAAAGCCAGACCGAAGAGATTGCTAAAAATCATAACATCCCAGTATTTTCAAAATTACCTATTGATCCAAAGCTAAGTGAAGCCTGCGACAAGGGTATGATTGAAACCTTCGAAGGTGACTACCTAGACAATATAGCAGATGCACTTCTAAATATATAAAATATAAAACAATATGCAAAAGGGACAAAAGCATTCATAAAATAAATCTTCGTTAATTTGCAAGAATTAAACAACCTCAAACAATGTGAAACATATTTTAATNAGCAACTGTTTTAAGTCGTTGGCACNTAAGAACACGTATCTTGTGTTCTTATGTGCCATTACGTACTTAAATCAAGCGAAAGCGTGTTGCTAATGAAATATGTTTCACATTGTTTGTCAATATATACTAGGCAAATTAACGAAGACATTATAAAACCTGCTTTTGTCCCTATTCTATGATTTTAATGGCTTCTTTAAAACCTTTTGTATAATGAAGCTTATAGTCGTCAGTTATAAATATTGCGTGAGTATTAGGAATACTTTCTACCAAGTCCATTCCCTTCTCTAGACCAAGGGCAAATGTTGTTGTACTTAGACCATCTCCGTCAACTGAGTAAGGAGATATTATGGATACAGATATAAGACTATTATCAATAGGGTAGCCAGTATAGGGATCAAGTATATGATGATATGATTTACCATCGATAGTAACATATCTTTCATAAATTCCCGATGAGACTACTGACATATCGGATATTTCCATGGCTGCTATAGTTTCATTACGATCTGCGTAAGGCATCTGAATACCAATATTAAAGGGTGACCCATCAGGTTTGTTACCCACACAAAGAACATTCCCTCCTAGGTTAATCATTGCACTTTCTACCCCTTGCTCTAGCAAATAGTCTTTAATTCTATCAGCTATATATCCTTTTGCAATTCCCCCAAGATCAACCCGCATTCCTTCTTGATTAAAGGTTAAAGTATTATTTTCTAGAGACATATTCCTATAATCTACAAGAGGAATGACTTTATTAAGTTCAGCTTCATCAGGTAGTACAGGATTCTCGGCTTTAAAATCCCATAGGGATAAGATAGGAGCAATAGTAAGATCAAAATATCCATTGGATAGTTCTCCATATTTTATTCCTAATGACATAATGTGTCTTAATTCATCTGAAATCGTATAACCAAGTCCTTCATTAGGAAGAGAGCCATTATTAAGCCTATACAGCTCGCTTTTTTCATTGGTGCGACTGAATATAAGGTCATATTCTTTTATTAATTCAATAGCATTATTAAGAATGGCTTCATCCTGACTATCGTAAATCTGAATAGTGACGATTGTATCTAAGATAAAAGAAGATTTACTTATAGGCTCAGGATTTGCAGATTGATTATTTGTTTTTGTATTAAAATTACTGCAACCAGTCAATAATAGTGATATAATTATTAAAACATATATTTTTTTATTCATCATGAATCCTTTCATAATAAAATGTTTTATATAGTTAATGAACTCTAATATTCTAATGAATATATTAGTGGCTGTCAAGAGAATCTATTAATGAGAACCTAGCTTTTGCTTGACATTTTTTAATGTTCGTATTATGATTTTGACGTACATTTATCGACAAAATTTACTTGGTATCCTAATTAGTGTCGAGCCTTTAACAAAATATACCGAAAGGATAATTCTCATATGAAGTTATTTGGTAAAACGAATTTTCATGGTGGAGTCCATATGGGAGATGGGTCTGATAAAGAATTAACTTCAAATGACAAGATGATTATTTATCAACCTAAAACTGTAGAGATTTCCATGAAGCAATCTGGTGGAAGGCCATGTAATCCCATAGTAAATATCGGTGATAGGGTTATCAAGGGTCAAGTAATTGGTACCCCTACTGGTTTTGGTGTTGCCAATATTCACGCCAGTGTAAGTGGAACTGTTATGGATATGGTTACTAATAAGGATTCACAAGATAATGATGTAGTAGTTATAACCATCGAAGCTGATACTAATAATGGTGATGATCAACTAGATACCGAAATACCTACTGACCAGGATTATCATACTGGTTTTACAGATATTTCTTCATTTAGTAAGGAGGATATTATATCATCCATGAAGGATGGTGGCCTTATCGGTATGGGCGGCGCGGGATTTCCTACTCATGTTAAATATGAAACAGATAAAACAATCGACTATGTACTTATTAATGCTGCAGAATGTGAACCTTTTCTTACATGCGACCATAGATTGATGCTTGAGTTTGGCTATGATATTCTTAACGGGGTCAATCTATTACTTAAGGCCTCTGAAGCAAAAAAAGCAATCATATGTATAGAGGATAATAAAATTGATGCAGCCAATTATTTAAATGACTTGTTATTAGAACAAGGTTTACCTATTGAAGTAAAGATTCTTGAAACAAGATACCCTCAGGGTGGAGAAAGGCAACTTACTGAAGCAGTGCTTCGTAAGGAAGTTCCTGCTGGAAAGCTTCCAGCTGACATAGGTGTTATCATTAATAATGTTGCTACAGCTAAAGCAGTAGCTGATTTAATGTTTGCCAATACTCCTTTGATCTATAGATGCATAACTATTACTGGTAAGGTTAAGAAACCTGCTAATTATTTTGTTCCAATTGGCACAAGATATTCAGAATTAGTTGAACTTTCAGGAGGTTTTACTACGGTCTCTAATCGAGTAATAGTTGGAGGACCCATGACTGGCAATGGTATCTTATATAATAGTGGTATAAGTGAGTTGGAGGGAAGTGTTACAAAGACTTCCTCTGGTTTGCTTGTTTTGGAGGATATGACTATCATTGAATCCCCCTGTATCCGTTGTGGAGAATGTGAGCGAGTATGTCCGGCTGGATTAGCACCATATAAAATCGACTATGCCTTTATAACCAGGGATTATGATTTGTGTGAGAAATTGCATTCAACCGAGTGTATAAGTTGTGGTTGCTGCTCCTTTGTTTGCCCTGCTAAGAGGGAATTAGCCTATCGTACAACAGGTGCTAGATATACTGTTGCTAATATTAGGTCTAAGAGGAGGGATAAGCAAAATGAGAAATAAACCAACTGAAGTAGCTCATGGCCTTTCGCCCCATATAAGGGATAGAGTAACAACAAAAGGTATTATGTCTGATGTTACAATTGCCCTTACTCCGGCTTTTCTTGGATCAATTTACTTTTTTGGAATTCAATCAGTTATTGTAGTTTTAACTTGCGTCGCTGCTTGTGTTTTTGCAGAATATATATGGCAAAGTCTTCGTAAGGAACAAATTACAGCAGGAGATTTTAGTGCTGTGGTAACTGGAATGCTTTTGGGAATGAATTTTCCTGTAACAACCCCAATATGGGTTTTGGTTATCGCTAGCTTCTTTTCTATTATAGTTGTAAAGCAAATGTTTGGAGGAATAGGTCAAAACTTTGCGAATCCTGCTCTTATGGGAAGAGCCTTAGTAGTACTTTTATGGCCAGGTACTATTTCCCAATATGTTGCTACAAATCATGGAGGCTTGGATGCAACAAGCTCTGCCACTGTACTCAGTCTTATAAAAGGTGGTAAGGAAATCGTAGATTATTCCTACTGGGATATGTTTATCGGTAATATTCCAGGGGCTCTAGGGGAGACTAGCAAGCTTTTACTTCTCTTAGGATTTATCTACCTATGTTTTAGAAAAATTGTTAGTCTTACAACATCTATAACTTATATAATTACAGTTGTTGCTATTACCTTTATATTTGGACAGGACGGATTTTTTACTGGAGATATCTTAACCAACCTCCTTGGAGGGGGGCTTCTCTATGGTGCTTTCTTCATGATAACAGATTATGCATCAGTGGCTCCTAGAGTTAAGGTAACCTTAGCATTAATTGCTGGAATTGTAACTGGTATTATACGTGTCTGGGGCATATATCCTGAAGGAGTGTGCTTTGGTATATTGGTTGCCAACTGCTTGTCTGGTTTAGTTGAANGGATTTTACCACCCCATATATATGGAGTGGGATTGAAAAAAGAGAAATAAGTAATAAAGAAATAAGTATTAAAGAATTAATTAAAAAGAGTATTGGCTTAAAAAATATTTGTGAAGTAAAGAGAGGGATATGTAATGAAGGATAACAGATTAAAAGGTATTATTGCACTTGCAGTAGTTACTTTAGTATCATTTGGTATAGTATATGGAAGTAAGGCTTTAACTAAGACTGAAACACCTGATGAAGGTCAGACCGATCTTCCTGTTGAGGGCAGTATAGATGTGGATGGAGCAGAAGGAATAAAAGCTGCAAGAGAGCTAACTGATGGAAGTGGTAATGTTACAGGCTATGCTGTTACCGCAGCGGCGAAAGGCTTTGCTGGCGATGTGACCTTAGAGGTTACTTTTGGTACTGATGGAAATACTATTGAAGATGTTACAGTAGTAAGTCATAGAGAGACACCAGGATATGGCGCCGAAGTAGAGAATGAGGATTATTTAAACCAATTTAAGGGTATTACTGCACCAGTTTATCTTCCAGGTAATGGACCTGCAGCTGAAAGTAATGACGCAGCTGGAGATACAACAGCTACTGAGACAGAAGGCTTAGTTGATGGTGTATATACTGTTAAAGGCGATGAATTTGAAGGTGGCTTCCTATATACACTTACCTTAAAAGTTGAAAATGGAGCAGTTACATCAGTGGTTTGGGATGCTGTTGATGAAGTTGGTGAATATAAGAGCTACTTATCCTCTGTTGGAGAATATGTTATGACTGAAGATGGTCCTACATGGAAAGAGCAGGCAGATGCTCTTGCAGCTAAGGTGATAGAAGATCAGTCTACAGAAGGTATCGCATTAGGTGAAGATGGTAAAACAGATTCTGTTGCTGGAGTAAGTATCAGCGTTGGCGGTTTCACTGATTTAGTTGAGAAGGCTTTAGTACTAGCTGCAACAGGTGAAGGTTCAACAGATAATGGTACTTCAGATGATACAGCAGGAGTGGTAACAGCTGGTGGTACAGAAATCGATGGAATATCTGGAGCAACAGTTACCTCAGAAGCAATTGAAACATTAATTAATTATGCATATGAGTTTATTAATGGATATGTGAATAAATAATTGAATATAATGATTAATCAATTTTGATATTTCACAATAGTTATTTGTTATTTACTTGAAAGGAGGCTGTCATGAATAGAAATTATCCTATGGAAGGGTTTGCCCTAGCTATGATTGTGTTTACCTTGAATATGCAGGAAGCAATGCTGACAGGAATTATCCTATTGTTTACAACAGTTTTAGGAATGATAGTCTATCAAATGTTGGAAAAACTACTACCAAGTTGGAGTAGTAAGGCCTGTACAGCAATTTTAATTGTGGCAGTCAACTTATCCTTACATCAGATCATTATTAATTGGTACTTCCAGTATAATAGTGACACTGAAAGAATCTTACTACAACTAGTAGTTGGTATTCTTATCGCTAAGCATGTTCTTTCTATTAAAGAATTTTATTATGGAAGACTCTTATATGAGGGAGCACTAGCCTATGGTTCACTGATAGTAATTGGACTTTTCAGAGAGTTTATGGCTTTTGGTAAGGTGTTTAATTTCCAGCTAGCCGATTATGGTTTCATGACTGAAAGCTTTTCGAATGTTATTATAGGACTATTGCTTACAGGAATAGCTATTGCAATTCTTAATCATATATTTGATTATGAAGTTACAGGAGATGAAAGCCTTTGGGTACTTATACCTGTGGTACTTTTGTATCAACCATTTACTATAGAAGCTCTGCCAGAGCTAGCTAGTGCTTTGATTGCAATTATTGCGACAGTTGTTTTCATGTTTTCAGTTAGAATGTACTTAGTTTTTTCTAATATTAAGGGATGCTTTAAGAAGCTTCCTACAGAGTTATTATCAGCATCTTTTATTTATATGATACTTATGGTGTTCTAGTCTTGTAGAACGATTGTTTAATAATATAAAGAAGGCAAGTGTCTTGTGTATGACAAGTACACTTGCCTTTTAAACGAAATTGGTGATGTGTATGGTGAAGAAAAATGACTTAATATTAATAGGTGTTATATTGATAATTGGAATTGGTGCTTTATTATTTATGTATTTAAATAATGAAGCAGGAAGTAAGGTTTCTGTTCAGATGAATGGAGAAGAGATTATTACTTTTGATTTAGATGAGGATATTACCTATACTATTGAAGGTGACAATGGTGCTTGGAATACATTTACTATAAAGGATGGTCATGTGGATATGATAGATGCTAGCTGTCCAGATAAAATATGTGTAAACCATAAAGACATTCACTATGATCATGAGACAATAACCTGTCTTCCTAATCAGGTTTTACTAGAAATAATAGGGGGAGAAGAGAACCCTATTGATTCCATTGCTAATTAGTTATAAAGAAAGGCATGGTTTTAGAATGAAAACTAAAAATATTGCAATCTATGGATTGCTCGTAGCCCTGGCCTTTATATTAAGCTACATAGAATATTTGATTCCCTTTCCACTTATGCCAGGAATTAAGCTTGGACTGGCCAATCTGGTAGTTATTACAGCCATGTATGGGTTGGGATATAAAGAGTCTTTAGTCCTATCTATAATCCGTATTCTATTAGTTGGTTTTACCTTTGGTAATCTGTCAACCATGCTATATAGTTTAGCTGGTGGTATGCTAAGTTGGATTATGATGGCGATAACCAAGAAAAGTAAATGGTTTAGTTTGGTGGGGGTTAGTGTTATAGGAGGAGTATTCCATAACATTGGTCAGATCATTGTCGCTATTTTGATTGTTAGTAACCCATTAATAGTTACCTATCTTCCTCTTTTATTGGTAACCGGTGTGGTTACAGGAGCATTAATTGGGTTACTTGCTTCAATGATTATAAAGAGGGTTAATAGACACTTAAGATAAAACAATGCAAAGTATGTATATTTTTGTAGATTTATAAGGTTGGTTAATAAACTTAAAGAATCTTTATTGATAAAAGTGGGAAAAGTGTTATAATAAAACTAGCAGTTAAACTGCAATAAATTTGGGAGGGTTATTAAATGAAAAAGATTTTAGCTTTATTATTTGTTCTTTCAATGTCTATGATGCTTTTTACAGCATGTGGTAGCGATACCAATGAAATCGCTCTGATTACTGATAAGGGTAATATCGATGACAAGTCCTTTAATCAAGGCTCCTGGGAGGGTGTTGTTGAGTTTGCCAAAGCAAACAAAAAGTCCCATCAGTACATTAAGCCAGAAGAGGCTAATGATGCAGGCTATCTTGCAGCTATTGATCTAGCTGTTGAAGGTGGAGCAAAGGTTATAGTTACACCTGGTTTCCTTTTTGAGGTTCCTATTTATGAAGCACAGAGTAAATATCCTGATGTTAAGTTTATTCTTCTAGATGGTGTTCCTCGTAATACAGATTATTCTGATTTCAAGACTAACGACAATGTAGCAAGTATATTGTATGCTGAGGAACAAGCTGGATACTTAGCTGGATATGCAACAGTTAAAGATGGTAAGAGAAAGCTTGGTTTCATGGGCGGTATGGCAGTTCCTGCTGTTCAGGCATTTGGTTATGGTTTCTTAGAAGGTGCTGAAGCTGCTGCTGCAGAACTAGGTCTTGCTGATGGTGAAGTATCTGTTCTTTATCACTACACAGGTGACTTTGCTGAAACTGATACTAATAAAGCTACAGCTAAAACTATGTATCAAGAAGGTGTAGAAGTTATCTTTGCATGTGGTGGTTCTGTTGGTAAGAGTGTTATGGCTGCTGCTGCTGAAGCAGATGCTTTAGTAATCGGTGTTGACGTTGACCAGAGATATGACAGTGAAACTGTTTTAACTTCTGCTACTAAGGGTCTTGGTTCATCCGTTGTTGCAGTACTTGAAGCTATTTACAATGATAACTGGAGCGAGTATTCAGGAAAAACAACTACCTTTAACGCTGCTAATGCAGGTGTAGGTCTTCCTACAGAGGTAATTGGTGATGATAAGGCTGATGCATTTGATCGCTTTGATACATTTACAAAAGCAGATTATGATGCTGTATATGCTACACTTGAGAATGGCTCAGTAGTACCTGTAAGAACTATTGAAGTAGCTGATACTAATGGTTACGCAACTGCTGATGAGTTGGTTTCTGGACTTGGCTTATCCAAGGTAGCTGTTGAAACAAGACAATAATAAGTTCAATTAATATTGACAGAATATATAATATCTAACTTGCAGATTAGGATATAGCATATTTGGCCTAGGCCTTAGATATATAGCTAGTTGGGGAAAGGCATAAACCTTTCCCCAAAACTATGTAGAGAAGATGTTTGTTATTGAAGATGAATTGGTTAACTGATTCATTAGACACTAATAATTAGAAAATGTGAGGTTGCCGTGGAAAATTATATTATTGAGATGCTTAATATAACAAAGGAATTTCCTGGTATTATAGCTAATGACAATATTACCCTTCAACTTAAGAAGGGTGAAATCCATGCTCTTCTTGGTGAAAATGGAGCAGGTAAATCGACTCTTATGAGTGTACTATTCGGTCTATATCAGGCTGAAAAGGGTCTTATTAAAAAGAATGGTGAGGAAGTTCAGATCAATAATCCAGGTGATGCTAATAACCTAGGAATTGGTATGGTCCATCAGCATTTCAAATTAGTTGAGATATTTACAGTACTTGAGAATATTATTCTTGGGGTTGAACCTAATAAAATGGGTATTCTTCAAAAGAAGGAAGCTAGAGAAAAGGTTGTCAAACTAAGTCAAAAGTATGGTTTACATGTGGAACCAGATGCTCTTATTGAAAATATATCGGTAGGTATGCAGCAAAGGGTAGAAATCCTTAAGATGCTTTACCGAGATAATGAAATTCTCATATTTGATGAACCGACTGCTGTACTAACTCCTCAAGAAATTGATGAATTAATGAATATAATGAGAGGCTTTACAGAGGAAGGTAAGTCAATCTTGTTTATTACTCACAAATTAAATGAGATTATGTCTGTTGCTGATCGCTGTACAGTTCTAAGAAAAGGTAAATCTATCGGTACTGTTGAGATAAAAGATACTACAAAAGAAGAACTTTCCCGTATGATGGTTGGACGAGATGTTAATTTTAATCTTGAGAAAAAGCCATCTGTAGCAAAGGATACTATTTTATCTGTAGAAGGACTTACTGTTCCTTCACAAATCAGTAAGAAGAATGCTGTTAAGGATGTATCTTTTGATGTAAGGGCTGGTGAAATCCTGTGTATTGCTGGAATAGATGGTAATGGTCAGAGTGAGCTGGTTTCTGCTATTACAGGTCTTGAAAAGTTCACTAAGGGTAAATTAACACTTTGTGGTAAGGATATTACTAAGTTCAATATTCGTAATCGTTCTAAGTCCGGAATGAGCCATATTCCTGAAGATAGGCATAAGCATGGCCTTGTTCTTGATTATTCCTTAGAAGATAACATTGTACTGCAACGTTACTGGGAGCCTGAGTTTCAAAAGAAGGGCTTTATAAAGAAGCATGAGGTAAGGTCATATGCTGATAAGCTAATTAAGCAATATGATATTAGAAGTGGACAAGGTCCTATTACCACTACAAGAAGTATGTCCGGTGGTAACCAGCAAAAGGCAATTATTGCTAGAGAGATGGATAAATCATATGAGTTATTAGTAGCTGTTCAGCCAACCCGTGGACTTGATGTTGGTGCAATTGAATTTATTCATAAACAGCTTATCGCATCTAGGGATGCTAATAAAGCAGTTCTCTTGGTGTCCTTAGAGTTGGATGAGGTTATGGATATAAGTGATAGAATTCTTGTTATCTATGAAGGAGAGATTGTTGGAGAATTAGATCCTAAGGCAACAACTGTAGAAGAGCTAGGACTCTATATGTCGGGGGCTAAACGAGATGAAGTAAAGGAGAGCACATATGCAGAATAAAATTTTGTCTCTATTGGACTTTAAGAAAATTAAAAAAAGCAAAGGGTTTTCCTCGCTTACTGCAGCATTGCTTGCTATAGCTTTAGGACTAATATTTGGCTTTATCGTTATGTTGATAGCCCGTCCTTCCCGTGCTATTCCCGGTTTTTCAAAAGTTCTATTTGGTGGATTTAGACGAATAGGTGATGTTTTTTACTTTGCCACTCCAATACTTATGACTGGGCTTTCAGTAGGCTTTGCCTTTAAGATGGGTCTATTTAACATAGGTGCATCAGGACAATACTCAATGGGTATGTTTTTTGCCCTATATGCAGGCTTTATGTTTGACCTACCAGATGGTATTCATTGGATAGTTTGTATACTTGCAGGTTTTCTTGGAGGTATGATCTGGGGCTTCATTCCTGGACTATTTAAAGCAATATCCAATGTTAATGAGGTTATAACCTGTATAATGTTTAACTATATAGGAATGTATCTAGTTGATATGTGGGTTCAAAGTAATGGAACGATGTATGTGTCCTCACAGACAAGAACCGATTATCTTCCTGCTTCTGCTCAACTACCTTCACTAGGTATACCTAATTCCAATGTTAATATAGGCTTTATTATAGCCATTCTTATTGCAATTGTATTGTATATCATTTTAAATAAAACAATATTTGGTTATGAGTTAAAGGCCACGGGCTTTAATAAATTTGCTAGTAAGTATGCTGGTATTAATGATAAACGTAATACTATACTTACAATGGTTATCGCAGGGGGTCTAGCTGGTCTTGGGGGTGCATTTGCAATTTTAGCACCTGTATCAGGAATTGCTGGTGGTAGTATGACCTATGAGCCTATTAATGTTATTGCAGCTAATGGATTTAATGGTATTGCTGTTGCTTTACTTGGTAATTCTTCACCTATTGGCATTATTTTCTCAGCAATATTTATTTCTCACATTCAAAGAGGTGGTACCTTAACTGCTCTTAATGGATTTAAGCCTGAGATTATTGATATTGTTATTGCTGTAATAATCTACTTTACTGCATTTTCCCTATTGATGAAAACAGCCTTAGGTAATTTTATTAATAGTCATCGAAGAAGAAAGAATAGGGTTGAAGATGAGAATATAGGTGCTCCAACAAGTGATGATGAGGTTGTCGTCGCCAATCAAGAAGTAAGAAGTGAAGGGGAGGAGGCATAAATATGGATACTTTAATTTATTTAGTACAAACTATGTTGCCTGTTGCAATTCCTTTACTTTTAGTTGCTCTAGGTGGAATGTTCAGTGAATGTAGTGGTGTTATTAATATTGCACTTGAGGGTATTATGCTTATTGGAGCGTTTTTTGGATGCCTGACCGTTTACTTTGTACAGGGTAGTGGCCTAAGTCCTCAGCTTATACTATTAATAGGTATGATTGTTGCCTGTATAGGTGGTATTATATATTCATTTTTACTATCCTATGCTGCTGTCAATATGAAAGCCGATCAAACTATTACAGGTACAGCTATGAACATGCTAGTTCCTGCTATAATACTTCTATTTTCAAAGATGAATTTTAACAGTGACGGTGTAACAACCTCTGTTAACTTTTATATAAAGAAAGTTCCTGTATTAGGTGATATCCCTGTAATTGGTCCACTGTTTTTCCAACAAACTTATATTACACTTTATATAGGATTTGCACTATTAATATTGGCAACAATTATTTTTTACAAGACTAAGTTTGGACTACGCCTAAGAGCTTGTGGTGAGCATCCTCATGCAGCTGACTCCGTAGGTATTAACGTTCATAAAACCAGGCATGTAGGTGTTGCCATTTCAGGGCTATTAGGTGGTATGGGTGGTTTCTTCTACTCTGTAGGTGTTATGGATGGTAATATTAATGGTCATACTGGTGTTGCTGGCTTCGGTTTCTTATCCCTTGCAGTTTTAATATTTGGTCAGTGGAAACCTTTAAGAATTCTATTCGCGGCAATGTTCTTCGCCTTCTTAAGAACTCTTGCATATTCAACAGCCTTAATACCTTTCCTTAAGGATTTGGATATTGATAAGACCTATTATAAGATGCTTCCTTATATCGCAACAATGGTAGTTCTTATATTTACTTCTAAGAAATCAAGAGCTCCAAAGGCTGAGGGAATTCCTTTTGATAAGAGCACAAGATAGTGTAAAGAGTAAATATCATCATACAGGATTACAATATAATGACAAAGGATTGATTGGATGGCTAAGCTATATTTTAAGTATGGAGTTATGGGAAGTTCTAAGACAGCCCAGGCTTTAATAACCAAGTTTAACTATGAAGAGCGAGGAATGAGGGTTTGGCTAATAAAGCCTAAGACTGATGATAGGGATGGAGATAATCTTGTTAAATCAAGAATAGGACTTTCGTGTCCAGCATATATCCTTCCCCTGAATGAAAATGTCTATGATAGTTTTCTAGAGCTATCTGATCAAGTGGATGTAGTAATAGTTGATGAATGTCAGTTTTTATCTGAAGATCAGATTGATCAATTAGCTGAGATAGTAATATTCCACGATATACCGGTTCTTTGTTTTGGATTAAGGACGGACTTTCGCACAAAGATGTTTCCGGGTAGCATGAGATTACTTGAAATAGCTGATTCAATTACGGAGATTAAGACCATATGCTCATGTGGCAAAAAAGCCACTGTTAATGTGAGATTAGACCAGAACGGTATAATTCTTACAGAAGGAGAACAGGTGTTAATCGGAGGTAATGACAAGTATACTGCTATGTGTTATCAATGCTTTACAATAAAGAAAAGAGAGCAAAGAGAAAAGAAAATGTAGCCTTGGCTACATTTTCTTTTTTTATATCATGTTATAATCTATATAAACGAATTAAGGAAGGGTGCGGTATATTATATGATACGACAGATGATTAAGATTGATGAGGAATTATGTAATGGTTGTGGTTTGTGTATTGATGCCTGTCATGAATCTGCATTAGCATTAGTTGACGGCAAGGCTAAGCTTATAAGGGATGATTATTGTGATGGTTTGGGTAATTGTCTTCCAGCTTGCCCTACGGGAGCTATAAGCTTTGAAGAAAGGGAAGCATTACCTTTTAATGAAGAAGAGGTATTAAGAAACATAGAGAGAAGCAAGAAAGAAAGCAATGAGAAAAAGGCTGAAAAAGTCTTTACAGGCTGCCCTGGTTCTAGAATGATGGAATTAAATAATAGTTCAACTCCAGCTACCAAGCAAGTGGAGGACAGGAGAGAGGAATTACCTTCTAATCTAAGACAATGGCCAGTTCAAATTCAGCTAGTTCCTCCTACAGCACCATATTTTCAGGATGCTGATATATTAATTGCTGCTGATTGTACAGCTTTTGCATATAGGGACATTCATTCCTTTATGAAGAATAAGGTAACTCTTATTGGATGTCCTAAGCTTGATGAAGTAGATTATTCCGAAAAGCTTACATCCATACTTTCTAATAATAACATTAAGAGTGTAACAATCCTTCGTATGGAGGTTCCTTGCTGTGGTGGAATTGTTCATGCGGCTAAAACAGCATTTCTACAAAGTGGGAAGATGGTTCCATGGAGGGTTATTACTATTAGTACAGATGGAAGAGTATTAGAGGAATAAGTCTAAATGTATAATAATGTAGTAGCAGATAGAAAAACTTTTCATATCTTTTTAGTATAGATTAATTATGATATGGAGGCTTCTATGAATATTGATGGGAACAACAAGATACCCCTTATTGGTGATTACGCTCCTGCATTTCATGGAGTTAGTACCAATGGTGATATAGATTTTCCTTCTGATTACTATGGCAGTTGGGTAGTATTTTTTAGCCATCCAGGTGATTTTACCCCTGTTTGTACAACAGAGTTTATGACATTTGCTTCAATGATCAATGATTTTAGAATGCTTAATACGGAGCTTTTAGGACTTTCTGTAGACGGAATCTATTCACACATTGCCTGGTTAAGGAAGATAAAAGAATTATCATGGAAGAACTTAAAAAATGTTGAAGTTACTTTTCCTGTAATTGCAGATGTTTCTATGGAAATTGCAAAAAAATACGGTATGATGCAGCCTGGCAGTTCAAATACTCAAACTGTACGGGCTGTCTTTATTATTGACCCAGAGGGCAAAATCCGTGCAATACTATATTATCCACTAACTACAGGACGCAATATGGATGAAATAATGCGAATTATAATAGCATTGCAGGAATCTGATCGTGATAATGTTGCAACCCCAGCTAATTGGATGCCCTATGATGATGTAATACTTCCAGCTCCTAGAACCTTATGGGATGCTAATTATCGAGTGAATAATCCAAGGGATATGACCTACTGCCTTGATTGGTTCCTTTGTTTTCATCAAAATTACTACCAAGAAAACATGAATTATATACCGGAGGTACTTCCTTATCCTTCCATAACTGATGAAGACAGAAGTTGTTAACAGGGAAGATGTTGAATTCCTATTAAACCTATGGTAATATAGCTTATCGGAAGTTACGCAGTAACTTTCGATAAAAGGCAGATACAAAAACCTTAGTTTTTTAGGAGGTGAGTAACAAATGAAGATATCGACCAAGGGTAGATATGCTTTAAGATTAATGTTAGATTTAGCTTTAAATGATACAGGTGAATATATATCAATTAAAAGTATTGCTTCCAGACAAGAAATCTCGGAGAAATATCTTGAGCAGATAATTTCATTATTAAATCGTGCTGGATATGTAAAAAGTACAAGAGGAGCTCAAGGTGGCTATCGTTTATCAAAAGATCCTAGTGAATATACGGTAGGAATGATTCTTACCTTGACTGAAGGTAATTTGATGCCGGTAGATTGTCTAGATGAAGACATAAGCGATTGTGATAGGACCAATATCTGTGTTACAAAAGAGGTATGGAAGAAATTATATGATGCTATATTGGGAGTTGTAGATAACATTACTTTACAAGATCTTGTTGATAAACAAATAAAGCATATACCCTTAGATTTTTCAATTTAATATATTGAAGTTATGATAAACCCACTTGACAAATGTAATAAGTGGGTTTATTATTTATAATAACTTCATATCCTATAAATTAAGTATGAATACTAGGAAATAAATATTGCTATTGATCATATTATAAATGGAGTATATTATTTTACGATATTTAGTTATAATAATAAGAAAGAATTGAAAGGAGTTTAATTATGGCAAATGTTAAAAAGCATATTACTGACCTAATAGGTAACACACCATTATTGGAACTAACTAATTATAATGAGGAACATCAACTTAAGGCTAAGATAATTGCTAAACTAGAGTATTTTAATCCAGCAGGTAGTGTTAAGGATCGTATTGCCAATAGAATGATAGAAGATGCAATTAAAGCAGGAGAGGTTAATAAAGATACCACAATTATTGAACCAACTAGTGGTAACACAGGAATAGGTCTAGCTAGTGTATGTGCTAGTAAGGGATTGAAACTAATAATTACAATGCCTGAGACTATGAGTGTAGAACGACGTAAATTAATGAAGGCCTATGGTGCGGAGTTAGTCTTAACAGATGGCACACAAGGAATGAAGGGTGCTATTGCGAAAGCTAATGAGATTAAAGAAAATACACCTAACAGCTTCATACCATCACAATTCTCNAATCCAAGTAATCCTAAGGTCCATGAAGAAACAACAGCTATAGAAGTGTGGAATGACACAGATGGTGAGGTAGACATCTTTGTCAGCGGAATAGGAACTGGAGGAACAATTTCAGGAGTTGGTCAATATTTGAAGTCTAAAAAGCCTACTGTTAAAATAATTGGTGTAGAGCCAACAGATTCCCCTATTATAACAGAAGGGCGTGCTGGATCACATAAAATTCAAGGTATTGGAGCAGGATTTATTCCTGATACCTTAAATACTAAGATATATGATGAGATAATTACAGTGACCAACGATGATGCATTTACCACAGGAAGAGAAGTAGCCAAGAAAGACGGAATATTAGTTGGTATATCATCAGGAGCTGCACTATGGGCAGCAACAGAATTGGCAAAGCGCCCAGAGAATGAAGGTAAGAATATTGTGGTTCTTCTACCTGATACAGGTGAGAGATATTTATCAACAGCTTTTTTTGCTGAATAAACTATAGAAACCCTATAAAAGTTTAATATCATAGACTTATATAGGGTTTTTTGTCATTTCTAATAGGATTATATAAAGTATGTACTTGAGTTTCCGTATATCGCACTTTGAAAACGATTAAATCTAACAAAAGTGTCTACCTGCCCTTTTTTGAAGGCGCAATAGTGGACGCATTTGAA
>JGI24709J26583_10001021_pt1 | contig 23676 bp, 12 predicted proteins | sample BioPla2DNA1_FD_26583 | JGI IMG/M metagenome (IMG submission 26583) | reverse complement strand
GTAACTTTAAGTTTTAAAATAGACTCAATAGTCTGGAAATCTCCATCCATCAAGCCAGGACCTTCTTAATTGGACATGTTTTAAAATAGACTCAATAGTCTGGAAATAAAGTGCTGTTCTTGATGGTGCAAGTGGAAAAACAACGTTTTAAAATAGACTCAATAGTCTGGAAATAAATATCCAGCGTATAATCTACCAATCACAGTTGAAGTTTTAAAATAGACTCAATAGTCTGGAAATAACTGTGCCATGCTGCATCACAACCCTTCCCGGAACTGTTTTAAAATAGACTCAATAGTCTGGAAATATGCTTCCATGACACCGTACCGGCTGTTATAGTAGAAGTTTTAAAATAGACTCAATAGTCTGGAAATTCAGCATCAATTGGCTTGTCAATCTCGGTGTCTATCAGTTTTAAAATAGACTCAATAGTCTGGAAATTATCACCTTGCCGTAATTTCTTTTGACTCAACACAACGTTTTAAAATAGACTCAATAGTCTGGAAATGAATCAGAGGCACAACTTCAAGGAGTAGGGATTTTAAGTTTTAAAATAGACTCAATAGTCTGGAAATTCCCATAAAAAGCATAACAAACCTAACAGTTTGCGGAGTTTTAAAATAGACTCAATAGTCTGGAAATAGTGATGGGAGTCTTATAACTGTTGCAGTGAACAGGGGTTTTAAAATAGACTCAATAGTCTGGAAATAGTAATCCTAATTCACCGTTAACTAATCGTTCTGCCCGTTTTAAAATAGACTCAATAGTCTGGAAATAAAGACTTACAATGAGAGTGATTTAATGGTTTATGCGTTTTAAAATAGACTCAATAGTCTGGAAATGTAATAGTTCGTATCCATATCCTCATACCCACAGTGGTTTTAAAATAGACTCAATAGTCTGGAAATTGGGTAGAAATATCCCATAATCCTAAACCAAGTTTAAGTTTTAAAATAGACTCAATAGTCTGGAAATAGCAGAATCCACTCTTCTTAATTTCTTTAATTAGTTGTTTTAAAATAGACTCAATAGTCTGGAAATAACTCCACCGCTTGTTTTCCTTGTTTTGGTATGCCATGTTTTAAAATAGACTCAATAGTCTGGAAATAGGAAAGATGCAGCCCGGCGGGGGCTAATATACAATGTTTTAAAATAGACTCAATAGTCTGGAAATTCTGATGCATCAGACAACGCAAAAGGAGTAGGAGCAGTTTTAAAATAGACTCAATAGTCTGGAAATCGTTTCACTGGGAGTAACTGGATAGTGTTGCCTTTCGTTTTAAAATAGACTCAATAGTCTGGAAATAAAGACAACACACTACCAATTCTTAATACTCGTAAGAGTTTTAAAATAGACTCAATAGTCTGGAAATATTCCACAGTTTATATTCGATGCTGCGGCTAAATGGGTTTTAAAATAGACTCAATAGTCTGGAAATAAGATAGGATGCAGAAACGATAACAACCAATGGGCGAGTTTTAAAATAGACTCAATAGTCTGGAAATTGTGTGGGTGGATTGTGGTCGCATAGACAATTTTCTTGTTTTAAAATAGACTCAATAGTCTGGAAATAGGTAATCTCGTTCCAAGCGTAGTTTCTCCACTTCACCGTTTTAAAATAGACTCAATAGTCTGGAAATGGTTGTTCTGTCGGACACGCTCTTCATACACTCTCTTCGTTTTAAAATAGACTCAATAGTCTGGAAATCTTCTATGTGGTGGTGTAATGGGACTGGTAGTTCGTGTTTTAAAATAGACTCAATAGTCTGGAAATTCATCCACCTTAAAATCCTTTCACAGGCATCCTCATGTTTTAAAATAGACTCAATAGTCTGGAAATTATTATAATGATGGACTTGATAACCGTTTGGAATCCAGTTTTAAAATAGACTCAATAGTCTGGAAATCTGACTAGATGGATTGTTCCATACTCATCCATCAATGTTTTAAAATAGACTCAATAGTCTGGAAATAAGATGCCGATAAGAAGGATTCCATCCTCTTTTATAGTTTTAAAATAGACTCAATAGTCTGGAAATACCTTATAAATGCTTCAAAACACAGAATTCTAGTACCGGTTTTAAAATAGACTCAATAGTCTGGAAATCTAAACCATGCGTTGAAGGGTAATGTTAGTAAGATATTGTTTTAAAATAGACTCAATAGTCTGGAAATTGTCAGACATTTCTTTCATTATCACTTCAAAAACCAGTTTTAAAATAGACTCAATAGTCTGGAAATTACCTGCAGGTGATCAGTACCTGCAGGTGGGTTATACCTGTTTTAAAATAGACTCAATAGTCTGGAAATTGGGCGATGTCCTCCAAGAAATCCATTTCGAGAAATTGTTTTAAAATAGACTCAATAGTCTGGAAATAATCGAGAAACGTAAGAAAATAGGGTGGTTTCAATGGGTTTTAAAATAGACTCAATAGTCTGGAAATAAATAGATAATAACCTCGATATTAGCAGTTTAGCCACAGTTTTAAAATAGACTCAATAGTCTGGAAATCATGTTTCGCATCGGTTGCCCTGTTTTATATCAGCATGTTTTAAAATAGACTCAATAGTCTGGAAATAGTAAGGTGTGTATTCTATAATTACCTCATCGTTAAGGTTTTAAAATAGACTCAATAGTCTGGAAATTAAGTCCGTCTATGACTATTTTGCTACTTGCTCCGGGGTTTTAAAATAGACTCAATAGTCTGGAAATCTGTAAACGGTGATGTAAAGATAGAAGACATTGATTGTTTTAAAATAGACTCAATAGTCTGGAAATTGCTAACTGGAGGTTTAGGAATAGGCGGTTTATGCCGTTTTAAAATAGACTCAATAGTCTGGAAATATTGGCATACTTTGCCCACGAATAAGGGTAAAATGTGTTTTAAAATAGACTCAATAGTCTGGAAATCGTTTTGCCCCTATTCTGTGGGTTGTTGCACACTCTAGTTTTAAAATAGACTCAATAGTCTGGAAATTCATCAAGAGTGACGTATAATTCGGGAAGATGATTATTGTTTTAAAATAGACTCAATAGTCTGGAAATCTTGAATTCAGCCATGTTGGAGTTATCGTTGTTAACGTTTTAAAATAGACTCAATAGTCTGGAAATTATTACATTGTCGGTGCTTTATTCGGGATGGTTAATGTTTTAAAATAGACTCAATAGTCTGGAAATTTTTGAAGGTGTCTGGGTATATGCGAATTGTGTTGGCGTTTTAAAATAGACTCAATAGTCTGGAAATGTTAAAAAGATAATAAAACCCATCACAAAAGAAGAACTGGAGTTTTAAAATAGACTCAATAGTCTGGAAATAAAAAAAAGATATGGATTAATAGTAGTTTGTATCCATGTTTTAAAATAGACTCAATAGTCTGGAAATAGGAAGAGTTCAACAGGATAGCAAATATTCCTTATGAGTTTTAAAATAGACTCAATAGTCTGGAAATAAATCTTGATTGATGAAAAAAGACGGTTTTTAAAGTTGTTTTAAAATAGACTCAATAGTCTGGAAATATTAAAACCCGGTTTTTAGATGCCATAATTTTATCCGGTTTTAAAATAGACTCAATAGTCTGGAAATACCAGTACGATATGACTGGTGATAAGGCACAGGCTAGTTTTAAAATAGACTCAATAGTCTGGAAATTTGAATAATACGTGTCGTTGCTGTAGTCTTCCACTATGTTTTAAAATAGACTCAATAGTCTGGAAATCCTTTCCCTGGGCAATGTTGTCCCCAAGGAATATAGGTTTTAAAATAGACTCAATAGTCTGGAAATGAATCAAGGGATGCAAGTGAAGGTGGAAGTATCCTCGGTTTTAAAATAGACTCAATAGTCTGGAAATGCATTTCCGAAACAAACAGTTTCCGGCCGTATTGCTCGTTTTAAAATAGACTCAATAGTCTGGAAATCAGGGATAATAGAGGGAACCATAGAAGCCAAACTTCCAGTTTTAAAATAGACTCAATAGTCTGGAAATGATTCTTAGTATGATTGTGGTGTAGCCGTATGAGATGAGTTTTAAAATAGACTCAATAGTCTGGAAATTTTCTAGAACTCCACCTGGCCATTTCTGGCCATCTCGTTTTAAAATAGACTCAATAGTCTGGAAATCCATTCAATATCAGGTCTATCCTGTAACTTGCCATGCGTTTTAAAATAGACTCAATAGTCTGGAAATGAAGGGCAGTCATAAAAGTATCGTCACCTGGCACTTCTGGTTTTAAAATAGACTCAATAGTCTGGAAATTGGCAACACCTGAAATTAAACCAGAAACCATATTATCGTTTTAAAATAGACTCAATAGTCTGGAAATCTAATACCCCAACAGAGGTCTTGTATATCCATCAAATAGTTTTAAAATAGACTCAATAGTCTGGAAATCCGCACTGGCAACAGTAATCGGCGTCGCACACTCCAGTTTTAAAATAGACTCAATAGTCTGGAAATGACTCTTGGGCTCGTCTAATAGGTAGGATTCCACTGGAGTTTTAAAATAGACTCAATAGTCTGGAAATTACTTCCACTCGGCAGATCCTCCCATGAGTTCATCGCTGTTTTAAAATAGACTCAATAGTCTGGAAATGAACTAATTAGGAGAGAAAAAAAAACATGATATACGAGTTTTAAAATAGACTCAATAGTCTGGAAATGGGTATGCAACAACCCACAGAATAGGGGGAGTGCATAAAGTTTTAAAATAGACTCAATAGTCTGGAAATTCTTGTCGGTGTCTTCACTGTACTCGATACACACAAAGTTTTAAAATAGACTCAATAGTCTGGAAATTGAAATCCATGTCATCAAAGAATGAAATGATGATAAGTTTTAAAATAGACTCAATAGTCTGGAAATTGTCGTATTTTTCATCGTTTGTCGTGATGAAACATAGTTTTAAAATAGACTCAATAGTCTGGAAATCCATCCTCGTTCCGAGTGAAGGTGAAGAAGGGAATGTGTTTTAAAATAGACTCAATAGTCTGGAAATTGATCAAAACTATCACAATCCATGTCTTCGCAAAATAAGGTTTTAAAATAGACTCAATAGTCTGGAAATAGGTAATGCTCATCCAAATACGGATTAAACGGATCATCGTTTTAAAATAGACTCAATAGTCTGGAAATCCCCGCTGGAGTATCCTAATCAACGATGGGAGTTGGATTGTTTTAAAATAGACTCAATAGTCTGGAAATACCATGATATAACGAAGTAAAAAAAAAATAATAATGAGTTTTAAAATAGACTCAATAGTCTGGAAATTGACGATCTACATCATCAGATAGCAGTATTAAGGCGTGTTTTAAAATAGACTCAATAGTCTGGAAATCTAGTAGTACATCACAAACATGAGACACGATAGTATGGGGTTTTAAAATAGACTCAATAGTCTGGAAATTCTTCTACTACTATTTTTTATTGATGATTTTTTTTCCCGTTTTAAAATAGACTCAATAGTCTGGAAATTCATGTATCTTTGTTAATTCTTTTTTGGCTTTATACGTTTTAAAATAGACTCAATAGTCTGGAAATCAGGGAATACTACTTAGTACAGATAGATATAGACAATGTTTTAAAATAGACTCAATAGTCTGGAAATATACTATCCAAAGCAGTATTAACGTCATATCCTTTTTTGTTTTAAAATAGACTCAATAGTCTGGAAATATTTTCATTTTCAGAGGCAGGAATAAAAAAAAACCCGTTTTAAAATAGACTCAATAGTCTGGAAATTAAATGGTCTTGTAGATATAATAGATGATATAAACAGTTTTAAAATAGACTCAATAGTCTGGAAATATTCCGTCAAAATGACTATGATTAGTTTCCATCACTTTAGTTACTGTTGACAAAGTGCATGAAATAAAATAAAACCAATTACTTCTTGAATAAATTTCTATTTCAGAAATAAAAAAATGAAATCAGTCTAAAAAATGGCAAAATTAAAATGTACATTTATTGTACTTTGATATTTGTAAAATGATAAATCGATTGAATTTATTTACAGTTCCATTTAATTGAAGAAAAATTACTATAGATGTGGATTGACAACACATTTATATGGAATAATATTTTTAATATATGTAAAACTTAAATTTAGGGAGTAGTACACTACTAATCGAAAATTATCTGACCATGATTAAAATTATATAAACATGTGTCAAAACAGTTCCACACAATTATACACTTATTATCTGCATCTGGGATGCCCACACTAAAATATTAACTAGATTTTTATAACAAAAATTGAATGGGAGAGCCTTATTTGAAGAAAAAGTCTTATTTGAATAAATATATTCTTGTTACTATTTTTTTAGCGGTTATCATTCTAGCCATCACCCTGTCTTTTGGCAGTGCCAAAATTGAAACTAAGCATTATGAAAATGATGAGATTTCATTCGACTATCCTGCCAACTGGGAGCAAACTCTAGGAGGAGAATCCCAGCTGGTTGCATTTAATGATCCTAAAACAGGAATGAACGTCACTGTCAGCAGACAAGCCAAACCTTCCGGATATAAAAATCCAGAAAATTTCGTGCCTGAACTCATCAAACAAAACAAGAGCGAATATGAGTTTGTTTCCTCGAATAATGCCAGTTTAAAAGAAAATGAGGGTTTTGAGAATACATATAAGATTAATAAAAACAATACCACAACCGAATATAAAGAGTTATGGGTTAACACCAACGGAGCCCTCTACAGTATAATATTCGAGTACCCTCATGAAGAATTTAATTTATGGTCCCTATTTAAAGGTTCAGAAAGTACTGCAGCCTTCGATGCTGTTAAGAATAGTTTAAACATAACTTCCAGAGAACTTGAAGAAAACCCGATATCTGGATCAATTTACATCCCCTCACAGGGAATAAGATGGGATGTGCGAAATGACACAATCAACATCGCCAATGGAGTGTACCGGTATCCTGAAAGTTTTTATCCCGGTGAAAGTGGAACTGTTGGGATTATGGGCCACCATACACAATTTTCAGCCCCATTTGCAAATATAAACTTGCTTAAAGTGGGAGATGAAGTTATCATAGATGATTATCTGACTCAAAAAAGATATGTATATGAAGTATATCACAATGGAGATATAAACTGGGATTATAAAGTTCATCCAGTTCAGTTCCCTGAGGGAAAATCGGAATTAACTCTGGTAACTTGCTGGCCGCCAGGTTTTATGTTAGCTGCCTGGATTGTGCACTGTAAACTAGTTTCAATTGAACCATTAAATTAAAGTGATTAGAATCCTAATAAATAAAAAAATGAAGGTGTGAATATAATATGGCAGATACTGTTATAGTTGGATCATTGATTTACTCCCATGTAATCCCTATAATACTTGCATTTATAGGAGTTATACTGCTTTGTACTGGGATAATGGACCGGAAAAAGAATTATACCATTGCTGGGGTTGTTCTTTTCTTTGCTGCTGGTACTGTGCCATTTTTAGTATTGCCCTTGGTATTAGGATCATAAAAAAAAAACACTTTTTTCTTGTAAGTTATACAAATTCTTGGATTTATAAAAAATACTTAGAACGTTTCTCCTGGATTTGTTGCAGGTTGCCATTAAATGCACCCTTTTTTTCCAATTTAAAAGATGCGACTATGGAGGCGAAAATTCCACATTCCTGTGGGTCAGATACTCCCTGTCTTTTGAATGCATAGGCGGCTAAGTAAGTGTCACCAAGACCGGTTGGGTCGGCAGTTTCCTTAGGGGGAAATGCAGCTATTCGGTAGATCCTATCTAAATCTTGGGAGTAGATGACAGATCCTCTACTTCCCCTGGTGATAATCACTTCTTTCGGCCCATATTTGGAAATATCTTGTAGGGTTTCATCTAGGGATAGTTGAAGTTCACCAAGTATCACACCGGCTTCAACTTCATCGAGAAACAAAAAATCAACACATCTTAAAAAATCCTTGTAACCCTTCCAGGGTTTTAAGACAACTTCATATCCTTTAAAGTGGCGAAGATAACCTTGCGCCCCTAAATATACTGGTACGCCTGTCTTGGAAATGTATTTTAATGTTTCAAGGGGCACGTCATAGGGGGATAGTGGTGAAACTAGAACAGCGTCAAAGTCGCTGATATCTATTCTGCGAATATGGGATGTTTGGATGGGGTTTCGGGGAATGCAAGCCCTTTGAATCCGGTGATTGGGATCATCATCCGGATAGAAGTTCTCAAATTCCATGGTTTCATCCCCCCATAAGGGTAATAACTCAATATCTGGGGGGAAATTTTTCAGCAAGTCTGAATCATCCATTCCCACGGTCACAGCCGCAGTCACATCGGATTTGAAGGCTGACAGGACACTTGCCTGGTAATAGACTGGTCCTCCTATTTTTTGGTGTTTTGAACCACTGGTTAGGATGGTATCACAAGTTACTGGTCCTACAATCAAAAATTTAGCCATGAAAAATAGTTTGGGTGGGATTGATTAATAAGTTTAGGTATAAAAAAGGGGGTGGGTGAGTTCATCAAAAGGTAGGGCAGTTTTTTTAGAAAACTGGTTTGATTTTTCCTTGATGGAGTGCAGTTCCCACCAGAACGTTATCTATAATCTTCCCATCCAGTTTTAGGATGTCTTCGGCAGTAACCCCTCCTCCGAATATGATGGAACTTTCAAGCCCTGCGAAATGATTTAATAATTTCCAATTTATCCCACCTTCACATCCTACATTGGAAATATCCAAAATTATTATCTGGAGGGGTTGGTGTTCTGTCAGGATTTTCCTTAAACTTTCAAAATCAATTTTGATATGTTTTGTGTAGATTCTATTATCAACTACATCAATACTGATGATTATACGTTCTTTGTCACACTGGCGTAATATCCTGTCAAGATCATCCAGTGTTTGCAATGTTTCGGTGGCTACAATCACTTTATCTGAAACTTGAAGTGCCTTTTCTACTGAGTCTGGATCAAAGGCTCCTGAGTCCAACATGACTGGTAAGATTTGATTGACCTTGTTCACTAGGTCACGGTTGGAACCTTCACCTTCAATGGCATCTAGATCAGCAATGTATATCTGTGATGCCCCTGCTTTTTTAAGTGCCTCAGAAATCTTTAGGGGATCTGATGAAGAATGGAAGACTGTTTTCAGGGGCTGATATTCATCCCGGTTACCTGATTTTCCAGATACTGCAATTCCATTTTTTATGTCTAAAACAGGTATTATCATAAAGGGTCACCATGATAAATTAATTATATAACTAAAAAAGTGTCAAGTAATATGGTATACTCATTCAATCTTTAATTAGTTATCGAAAAATGATGACTTAAAAATGGGTGTTCACTTGCATACTTGAAGTTTTTTTAGTATAATTTTGAGTGTTCATATAAATATTCCATGCAAGAATTCATGGTGGATATGATTTACAGAGAAATGCTCCTGAATAAAATGGACGGAGATCTAAAATGTTAAGTAAAGACGATATAATGGAACAAGTTCAGGAAAAAAATATTGAATTCATCCGTTTATGGTTCACAGACCTTAACGGTGTTTTGAAAAGCTTTGCAATTACCAATGATGAACTTGAAAATGCATTTGACCGTGGGATGGGTTTTGACGGTTCCAGTATCACTGGTTTTCAAGATGTTGAAGAGTCAGACATGATTGCCATGCCTGATCCAGAAACTTTTATTATTTTACCTTGGAGACATGAAAACTTAGTGGCCAGGATGATCTGTGATGTTTGCACACCCCAGGGCCAACCCTATGAGGGTGATCCTCGTAACATCTTAAAAAGAGCCCTTGAAAAGATGGAAAAAATGGGTTTTGATCACTTCTATGTAGGCCCAGAACTGGAATATTTTTACTTCAAATCCTCAGAAAAGCCTGAGCCACTGGATAAAGGAGGATACTTTGACCAAGCACCCCTGGATTTGGCATCAGATCTGAGGAGAGATACTGTTTTAGCCCTTAAAAAGTTAGGAATACGGGTGGAATATTCTCACCACGAAGCAGCCATATCCCAACACGAAATTGATATGAGATATGATGATGCACTGAAAATGGCAGATAACATGGTTACTTATCGGCTGACAGTTAAGGAAGTTGCCACCCAACACGGAGTGTATGCTACTTTCATGCCTAAACCTTTAAATGATGAGTATGGTTCAGGAATGCACACCCATCAATCCCTTTTTAAGGGAGATACTAATGCTTTCTTTGATGATAGTGACCCTTACAATTTATCAGATGTTGCCCGTTCTTACCTGGGAGGGGTTCTTAAATATTCTAAGGAAATAACATCCATTCTCAACCCCTGGGTTAATTCATATAAACGGTTAGTGCCTGGCTTTGAAGCTCCAGTTTTCATTGGATGGTCCAGGAGCAATCGCTCTGCACTGGTAAGAGTTCCACATTATCAGCCTGGTCGAGCAGAAGCTACTCGTATTGAGATTCGCTGCCCTGATCCTTCAGGTAACCCTTACCTCCAGTTGGCTGTTACTCTCATGGCGGGATTGCGAGGAATAGAAGAAAATTGCGAAGTGGCCGAGCCCATGGAGTTCAACTTATATGATCTGAACGAAGAAGAAAGGATTAAAAGAGGCATTAAAACACTACCCTCCTCTTTACAGGAAGCAATCCGGTATTCAGAAAAATCCGAACTAATGAAAGAAGTTTTAGGACCTCATTCATTTAAAAGGTTTATAAAGCTTAAAAAGATGGAGTGGAATGAATTCAACCGGCAAGTAACCGATTATGAGATCAATAAGTACTATCCTCTACTTTAAATATATTTTTTAAAAAAAAAATGTAGGCTTAAAAAAAAAGGTGTTGGTAGTACTTATATAGTCTTGACTTTGTCAACCCTCTACCATGATTAGTTTTCCAGTTGTGGGATCCTGATACACTGTTCCCTTTTTTGCGTATCCTTCCCCAGATCCTGACTTGGTTTGAGGCGTTTCGTTAAGTTCCTGACCTTGCTGGATTTCGGCCACATTTTTCATGGCTTCCATAGTCCTTTGACGTTCTTCCTGAGACATGTCTGCGAAAACCACGTTCTGCATATTCCAGGACATGACGAGAAATATTAAAAATCCAACTGACAGTACTAGCATGGCATCTACCAAGTTGGCGGATCCTGCCATTGGGTCTTCGTCTTGACTATCACTTAACCTGCCACGTTTACGTCTTACCATGGTCCATCACCTCCAGTGTAGCTTCACAGAGAGCATCCAAATTGGATAAGTATTCTTCATACCATCTTCTCCTAATTTTGGATATAACATAAGCAATACCACCGGCTGCTAATCCAACAACTGTTGTGTCAAAGGCTATTATAATAGCTTGTGCTAGAGTGTTTATATCCCCTGAACCTAAAGCTGCCAGGCCCGGACCCATAGGTATCAGTGTTCCCATTAAACCAAGAGTAGGACCTAAACGAGTTACTATATCTGATTTCTCCAGACTTTTTGCTGCTTTATTCTCTTCACTTTCAAGCAATTTCCTAGTTAGGGCTTCTCTGGATTTCGTGCCCATTTCAGGGTGGGATGCAATTTTAATGATGATGTCCTTGTAACCTCGGGGAACATCACTATTTTCCATTACTTGCATAATCTTATCTGGTGTCCCTGGATTGGAGATATCGGTAATAATTTGTTCTATTTGTTCCGTGCTTACCCTTATTCTGTTAGTATATTCTGATATCAGGCCACCGAAACTTATTATGGCATAAAGCATAAAGACCAAAAGTCCCACAATAACCGGAATAAGAAGACTCTGGGATATAACATGTAAAATTGCACCTAACATTTCACTGCCTGGAACTGCTACCATTAGATCACCTGTGTATTTTCAATTAAAAATTTTTTTTTTGTTATTTTTGATTTGTCCCTGATGTCTGATTTACAAAAGGACTGCGCTTGCGTGTTATGTAATAGCCAACCACTACAAGAGCAGCTACAGTTAATAAGGCATAAGAGAATGTCCAGATATCTGGAATATTGATCGGACTCATCTGATGACTTAAAACCGTACTGATATTTGGAATTACTATGGCTGATGTTAAAAAGTAGAAACCTGCAAATAGCATGAAATTACCCAGTAAAACAGGGTAAGGTTTATTCAATGCACGCCCTATGTACCCTGAAACCAGGTAACATACGGTCATGGTTATCATTAAAAAAGCTGCTGCGTACTCTCCCACTACAAATGCAGAAACCCCAATCATAGGGGAGGCAATTATTATGGCTGCAACAGCTGCTCCGAAACAACAGGGACATGGAGCGAGCATAGCCAAACAAGTTGCACTAATGTTGTCTTTACTGTGTATCTTCCACTCCTTAAGAGTGTGAAAACCGGCATAAAGAATTATTGCAGCCATCGCAATACCTAAAACAGAACTATAATCATAAACAAATCCTTGGAGTTGTTCAACGAAGCCTCCCGCAATATAAGTGAGTAAAAGAATACCGCCACCATAACCTAATATTATTGCTGCGGTTATTTTCTTGGAAAGACCGGCAAAACCCATTGCCAGACCGATTTTTATACCAAAAACCATTACTATCGAGAGAATTCCTAGTTTCCATAATAATTCCATCATGTTAATCACATTTTCTCATAAGGACTTATAATGCTAATCATTCTAAGATTTAACAATTGAACTTATAATATTTTCGATTTACTAAGTATTATTACTTTTCAGGGGAAATAAAGACCATGTGTAATACTTTGACCGTGTAAATAAAAAACAGCCATTTTTGGTTAAATAATACCCAAAAAAAAGGAAAAATGGGGAATATTTATTTTTTGAAAATGGCCCCACGGAAATAACCAAATCCAACCAAACCCACCAAAATCAACACACCCACAATAGCAGCAATAGGCATGCTGGACTGGCCTGAAGATTGTGAGCTTGCTTGTGAAACTTCGTATGCACTATTTTCCCCATTAGTGCTTTGTTCATCTGATTTAGAGGTTTCTTGAACAGTGTTTATATCTCCAGGAGAAACAGCACTGGATGATGAACTTGCATCATTGGCCTGTCTACTGCTACTAGTTTGCCCACTACTTTGACCTTTCTGGCTAGTTTGCCCACTAGTACCAACACTGACCACTTCACCAGTAGCAGACATCAGAACATCAGCAAACTGTTGTAGCTGAGCTCTGCTCAAGGAAGAGCCTACTACCATGTACTGGTTAAAAGCCAAATTTCCGCAAGTGTGATGGCAACAAGAAACTCCAAATTCGTTAACAAGTTCCATATATTTGTCTTTTAATGTACTTAAGAGCTGTGGGTCAGCCTGCCACATGCCCCTTCTGGAAGCTTCAATAACCCATCCCAGCATACTTTGAGTGGAATAGGCTTGATAATCACTGTTTGCAGTGAACCGATCAGTCAATAAGTTTTGAGCAACCAATGTCCACATCTGGTTAGAAACACTTCCGGTGGTGGCATGTATGCCAAATAAATTTTCATAACGAGATGCATACTCCACCCAGCCACTTGCCGTGCCAAACAGTGCATCTTGGTAGGCTGGGTTTAAAAGCTGGGATCTTATCTCCAGTTCAACTTCTTCTTTTATTGTTCTGGTTATAACATTATTTTTGTTTCTAATATCTGCCAGTATGGCATCAGGATTTCCACCTAAACTAGTTGATGCGAGGAACATTCCACCAAACCAGTCATAGTAGTCATCAGTGTCCAGTAATCTCCAAGTACTATCAATGGTCTGAGTTACCATGTCCATGTTTCTTAGTAAATACTGGAAAGTGTTCCTATTCTGACTAATTTGGATACCGTCATCAGTTGATCTCCAAGCGTAAGAAACCCGGGAAAGATATACACTGGCCAGATCATCACTGGTACTCCATTTACTGGTATTAGGTACCAAATCACAGACACCAGTTCCTTCTAAAACCAGCCCTCTGAGACCAAATACACGATCTAGAGAATCATTTTCAAGAAGATGTTTTTTAATGTAATTTTCTTTATCAGTTTCTCCTGGAGCATTTGCAGCCAGTTTAACAGCATTGTTCATGAGGTTGATCCAGATCTCATTTCCAGTGACTGCTGTGGTGAAAACATCAATACGAGGTCTTTTCATGGTAACACCGTCAATGGTGATGGTCAAGTCTTTCAGTGGAATTAAGGTGGGAGTACTCTGTACATCCCCATTGCTATTCCAAATCGGTTGAACACCTAAAAGGTACAAAAACTCACCAATGGCAATGCCATCAGTTCGTAGTAGTTCAGTGCCCCACATGACCATTCCAATGGTTTCTGGGAATTTTCCATGTTTTTGGTAGTAGTCAACAATTAGTTGGTCTACTAATATTTTTGCTGTTTCCCATGCTGCCTTAGTGGGCATTTTCTTAGGATTAGCACTGTAGAAATTTTTACCAGTTGGTAAAACATCGGCATAGGCTGGATCAGCCCCTAAACCAGCTGTGACAAATCCACCGCTAAGGGCGTTTAAAAGATTCTCCCATTCCTGGTTTGCTCTTATTTTGTTAATGATTTGTTTGCAATATTGTAAGTCATTCAGTAAATCAGTGCTGATGACATTGAAACTGGTTGGTTCATCACCATTCACTATTCGTTCTATGTAATCCCTAATCTGGTTATCTATGGCATCTAACTCATCTGTATACAAGGTTACTTTGTTCATGTCATAATAGCTAACTGTTATTCCTGGGTAAAGTTCAGTTTTCATGTGATCCATGATATCAGTCATGGATGATACTATTGTGAAAACTTCTTCCACTAGTTCATCACCAGTTAGAACTTTCCCGAGGCTATGCAAACCGAGGGGTATGATATCCTTTTCGATTTCATGTAACAATAGATGGATTTTATCCAGCCATTCTTCAAAGTTTTGTCCTGTTGCCTGTGATTGTAGGCCTAATTCATTAACTTTTACGGTTATCTGTGTTACTAATGCTGGTAAAATCTGGTAGTTACCCACGTTCAAAGCGTTTTGATACTGGTGTATCAAGTCATGCACAACTATCAAATCACCGTACAAACCAGAACGGACCATGGCTGGTGTCATGTGATCTATTATTAATGCATTAGCCCTATCTTTAGCAACTAAACCTTCTCCAGGGTTGGAAACTATGTAGGGATTGATGTTAGGTATGTTAGATAATTGGAATGGCCAATCATCTTCCTGTAACCCTACATGCCTTCCGGGAAGCCACTCCAGGGTTCCATGAGTTCCAAAGTGTATCATTACATTAGCATTGAAAACTTCTTCCAGCCAGTTATAAAATGCTATGTACTGGTGGTGTGGTGGTAGATATTCATCATGGTAATCCTCAACTTCTTCCCATCCTCTGCTGGGTTGTACTGTGATGAACACATTACCGAACATTATGCCTGGAATAACGATTGACCCTGATGAAACCATGATATCGCCCAAGGCATTACCCCACTTTTCTATGACTTGCTGTTGCAGGACTGCTGGTAACTGGTTAAACCAGGACAAGTATGTGCTTGGATCAACCAATTGACCGTTGATTTGCAGTTTATCTCGGTACTTATTTACATATTGATCTAGTAGGGGCTGTGCCCAGCTACCTTTGTTACCGAATTCAGCAACTAGAGTGTACAGTTGATTGGGGGTGGGTATTTCTTCGGTTCCAAGATCATAACCCTCATATTTTAGTTTTGTTAGAAGGTCATGCAAGCTCTGGAAAACATCCAAGTATGATGCTCCCATTTCAGCTTTTCCTGGCGGGTAATTGTAGAGAATTATGGCTATTTTCTTTTCAAAATTGGATAATTCTTTGAGTAAGGCCCATTTGTTGGTTAAAGTTACTATTTTTTGCACTCCCGCGTCTAAAGGATGTTCTATGCCGTTTTCATCAGTGTAAGATATCACTACCGGACTGAAAATCCCTTCAAAGTAGGGGTAGGTCACTGCGTAGACCCATTCTGATTGAGCCCCCAGAGGATTAGTTAAACTATTCATATTGGATAACTGGAGGGCTTTGATGACCTCTAAATTAATTTTTTCAAGTTCACTTAAGGCACCATTGTCAGCGAGATTTGCGTAATTAAGTGAAAAACTGTACAATGATGTAATTGCAGATATTCCCCGACCTAATGGCCCGTTACCATCTTTTCCAATAACTAATTCCATTAGTAAGCTACTTGCTGAAGGAGTTACTTCGCGGGCAAACAGGTTTAAAACTGCTCGACCTTGATTCTCATATTCTTTTATTAGGGCGTTAATAGTTTCCCCACCCGGACCGTAACTGACTATTACTATAAAAGGACTGGTTATGTCGGTTTTAGTGGCGTCATACCAATTTTCAAATTCCTGGTAAACGGTATTTCTTGATGTTTCTGACCAGTTGCTGTAATCTTCTTTCGTCCAGATTAAACTACCATCAGGTGTATATCCAAAATTGGATTCTATCCATGCTTTAATCTGTTCTTGCGATGGGAAAGCAGCTATTACTTTAGTTGGATAGTCTGGATGGTACAAACCCCAGTTAGGTGTAGCCATTATTGGGCTTTTCCCGTTCTGAGTGGGATTAATGGTCGTTTCACCGAGTAAATAATAGATATATTCTACCATGTACTGGAAATTGGTTTGAATTGCATCATCCGTAGCCAAATCATAGTAGGAACCCATATAAGTGTTTTCTAGAGTGTTTTCAGTATCGCTGGTGTCATGGCCACCTAACATGTGTAGTCCATCTCCACCATAAGGGTCTGTGTCAGTGTCACATGGGAACCCATGGGCATGGGAAATCATATAATTAGCGTTGGCCGGGCTTTTTAAGAGTTCATCATACCATGAGTCTCCCCAACCTGATCCTGGCATCGTCATGTCCAGGTATGCGAAATTCACGTACTCCACTATCCAGTCATTATCTGAAGTACCATACCATCCATCAATGTGGATTAATCTGCGATTATTGAGCATTTTGATGGCGGTTGCTTTTTCAGGGTGTGAAAATATCATTGCAATATCTGGCATGAAAGTGTGGTTGAGTTGGGTTTCTGGTATGGGAGTACCGGTGGGGATGACGTTTTTAAAATAGGTTTTGTATGTTGAGTACGCTATTTCCACCTTGAATTCTGTCAAAGTCGATAAAAAGTAGATATCATATTCTCCATTCTGATTAGTGGTTCCGGTGGCAATTATCGAGTTATCGGCGGGATTTTTTATAGTTACTGCTGCCCCTTTAACTGGAATAGCATCAACTAGCTTAGTGTAGGTTCCAGAGCTTTCATTGTAAATTTCTTTTACTATCCCGTAAATTCGGGGATCTTGATCACATTCTAAGTTATTGATTGCAACACTTTGATTATCCGTTGAATTCAACGGATTTGTATCAACATTCCCCTTTATTTCTTCTGCTGATACTGCTCCACACAGGAGTAATGCAAAAACAATTGTCATCACCAAAAAAATCGTTTGTTTTTTCATGATTTTCACCAACTTTTTTAAGCAAATACCAAATAAATCAATAATACTTTATAAAAATTAATGTTTACTTTAATATAAATATTTCTAATATCTTTGAAAAATCAGACCAAGTTTGCATAACATGAATTCCAATGGCTAACCAAATGCAATACAATCGCACCAATAGTGACCATAAAAAATTCCTTGTTCCTAAAGAATAGCTTAATGAAATAGAGTCCTCTTAAATTATAATTAAATAATTATAAAAAACCAGTTTTATTTTTGATTTAAAAAAAAAAGGTTATATGCCCCAAAAAAATAAATGGGGGAAATTTTATGGTTATTTTTTGAATATAGCTCCACGGAAGTAACCAAATCCAACCAAACCCACCAAAATCAACACACCCACAATAGCAGCAATAGGCATGCTGGATTGTGGAGTTGAAGAATTGTTCTGGGATACTTCATAAGTTTTAGAAGACCCATCAGTACCCGCAGTCTCAGCAGACTCAGCTCCAGATTGGGATTCAGATGCACTTTGATCTCCGCGTTCTGTAGCTCTTTGACTTCCAGACGAATCACCAGTTGAAGAAGATGCTCCTGGGGACGAAGTTGGATTAGTTGGTTTGGAAGGTGTTTCTGTAGAACCAACATTTACTGTTTTACCAGTAGCTGCCTCCATAATCGATGCGAATTCCTGGAGTTGTTGTGAACTCAGTGTAGACCCTACCACCACATAATTGGTGAAGTCAATGTTTCCACAAGTGTGGTGACAGCATACAACACCATTCGCGAGAATGGTATTCATGTAGATGTCTTTCAGTTGAGTTGTTACCGCAGCATCAGGATTCCACATACCTCTACGGACAGCTTCCAGTAACCATGCAGCTGTCGAGGCAAATGCGTGTGGATTCGCATTTAAAAACTGATTTTTGACTGCATTATTCAAGAAATACGTTTCCATTGTTTGCTGCCAAATCCAGTCCGATACTGCTTCAGGAGTTACCACATCCCATGCAAACAAGTTACCAACTTCACTAGCTATATGGTTAGCTCCTGAAAATCCTTCATTGAGCATACCTTCAATCCATTTAGGATTTAATAGCCGGGTTCTGACTTCATTGGACATGAACTGGCCAAGAGTCTGAATATGAGGGTTGGTTCTGGTGTTAGCAATGTAGACATTCACATCCTTACCGGAAAGAGTTTTAGCAGATAGGGTTAGGCCACCTAGGAACTGGAAGACATCATCATTGTCTAAAAGCCCATAATTGTTGTCTCTAACCTGTATGGTTGCATCAACATTTTTTAGATTGTTTTTAAACGCTTCCAAACCACTGAGCCCGTAAACACCGCTACCATAAATATAGGACATCCTAGACAAGTAAGTGTCTACTAAATCTGTTGTTCCATCCCATTTGGAAGTAGCTGGTATTTGTTGACCTATTCCAGTCCCGTAGGCTTCTGGTGGTGGTCCAAATATGCGGGATCCAGCTAGAATTTCTGCATCAGCAGTATTCATGCCATTTTGGGTGTACTTATTCAGATCTGCCAAGTAATGTTTCCGGATGTAGTTATTTTCAGGGCTTTCCTGAAGATTAGCAACTTGTCGGACTGCTTGGTCAATGATTCCCACTGTGTAGGAGAATGTGTCTCTGAAAAGACCGCTGATAGTTATTAGGACGTCAGTTCGAGGTCTTTGGATGGTTGCACCATTTACGGTTAGGGTTAATTTATCCANNGGAGTGATTTTAACTCCAGTGAATTTACCGTTTTTATCCCAGNCCGGTTCCAATCCCATGTATCGTAAGATCATTGCCAAACTCTGACCACAAGTTCTCATGGTCTCTGTGGACCAGAGTACAATTCCAACAGTTTCTGGGAAGCGTCCATTCTCCACATAAAAAGCTGCCAACATTTCATCTGCCAGTTTAGAACCAATATTCCAGGCAGTTTTGTCTGGTACTGTTCGTGGGTCGAAAGAATAGAAGTTGGTACCGGTGGGTAGAACATCTTCTGCTCTGCGGATAGGGTCACCACCTAATGATGGTAATATGTACTCCCCTCGTAGTGCTGCCAGTAAGTTCTGCATTTCATAGTTTTGGGATAGTAATTTCCGAAGCATTACCCGGTAATCATTATTATCCCGGTTAACTGGGTCGAAACTAACAATGGATTCCACCATCTGATCCAAGATTTCTCCAGAAAGGGTGGCACCAAATGTGTGCAATCCATATGGCATGAGTGTTGCTGCAATTTCTTCTAGATGATGCTGGATCTCGTTTTTAATGGTTGTAAATGATGTTGTTTCCAAATTAAGGTTTATATCCTCATTCAAATTTAGTTTAGCAATTAAGGCCAAGATTTCATTTTGAAGGATTGATTTTCTTTGTGGATCGCTGGTGCTGTCGTAGCTGTTCATCAGATCTTGCAAAATTGCCAGATCACCATAAAGACCAGAGGCAATGATGGGTGCGGTTAAATGGTCGATGATAACTGCGTATCCTCTTCTTTTGGCTTGGGTTCCTTCCCCAGTGTTATCCACAATGTAGGGGTAGATGTTGGGTATGTCTCCCAGGAGGATATCCGGCCAGTCGTCTTCACCTAGTCCCACACTTCTCCCTGGTAACCATTCTAGTGTTCCATGTGTTCCTAAGTGTATCACTGCGTTGGCTTGCATTGAATTCTGCAGCCACATGTAGAATGCTATGTATTGGTGTGTTGGGGGTAGGGTTGCTGAGTGGGTGATGTCTATGGAGTTTTCTCCCCATCCACGCATTGGCTGAGCTCCTAGGAATATGTTACCAAGCATTATGCCGGGGATGATAATGTTTCCGTTGTAAACCATCACGTTCCCAGGGACAGTGCCCCATGTTGCAATTACTTCTTGTTGGAGTTCTTGTGGTAGGGTGCTGAACCATTGCCTGTATTGCTCGACAGGTATGTTGATGGCACCAGCTTCCACTAACTTTTTTAGTTCTCCAGGGGCCCATGAACCAACGTTATTACCTACAGTGGTTAACACGTTGATTATGTACTCCACGGAGTACTCATCAGGGATTGTGTAACCTTCTGCTTTTAGAGCCTTTAATATTTCAGTTATACTTGCAGGTACATTGAGATATGATGCTTCTACTCCATCTTTTCCACCTGAAAGGTTGTAATAGATTATTGCTATTTTTTTCTCGGCTTCAGGTAGTGTCTGGAGCTGTGTCCAGTTGAAAACCCTATTTATCACTCGTTCCACCCTATCAGCTAATGGAGTGTATCTTTTGACACTAATTCCTGTGTAAGGATCAGTTTCGGCTGATTCAACTCCACCCAGCATAATGGGTTCGATCCTTCCCTCCATCTCTGGGAAAGCTACTTGCCAGTAAATTTCACTTGAAAGTCCAGATGAGTCATTTTTCCAGTTTTCTAGGTCAGCTGCATAGATAGGTGCGAAAATAGGTACACCTAACTTTTTCAGCAAGGTTACGCTCTGGTTTAATGATGATGCCGTATCAGCACTGGAATAAACCATGGTGTAACCAACACAGGCCACTAAGGCACTTATCCTAACTTNGTTACCCTCCATGAAGAAGTTGTTTATGGCATTTAATCGACCATTGTTCCCATTAGTNATAGCTAGAATTGCGTTGAGACCTTTTTCTTCCAATCCCTTGAGAATTGATTCTAGCATNGCGCCNTTTCCATTGAGGAAAATAGTATTATAACCGACAATTCCAATCCATGGAGCATTTGATTTGTAGTGTCCACTTTGAATGTACCAGTTGTAATAGTCGTTCCAAAGGTTACGCTCTGGTTTAATGATGATGCCGTATCAGCACTGGAATAAACCATGGTGTAACCAACACAGGCCACTAAGGCACTTATCCTAACTTTGTTACCCTCCATGAAGAAGTTGTTTATGGCATTTAATCGACCATTGTTCCCATTAGTTATAGCTAGAATTGCGTTGAGACCTTTTTCTTCCAATCCCTTGAGAATTGATTCTAGCATTGCGCCGTTTCCATTGAGGAAAATAGTATTATAACCGACAATTCCAATCCATGGAGCATTTGATTTGTAGTGTCCACTTTGAATGTACCAGTTGTAATAGTCGTTCCAATTGTTAAACATGGGTGTTGCTGAATCTGGATGGTATATGAATTGCAAGGGGTATACAACTGGACTCAGATCCTTAGAAGGATCAATAGCCATTCCAGTATTTTGAAGAACTTTCAACTGGAAACGGGCCATATTTTCTTCGCCTGAGTTATCCCAATACAATTTTAATTCACTGTCATCAGAATCAACTGATGGATCATTTAGAAATGCTACTCCACATTTTACGGACCGTATCTGGGCAGTTGTACCACTTATGAGTTCTTTCAATTTGGCAACGGTGCCTGGTTCACTTATCATCTGGATTATGATAACATCTGCTTTGGCAGCAAATTGCCGTATTCTATCTTCAATTGTGGCATCACCAGAGGTAATCTCCGTGTTAGTGAAATGGTTCAAATTGAAATAGTATCCCTCATTTCTTAGTGCTTGGTTGGAGTTGACAAATGCAGGGGCTGCGTTGGGTGATCCACTCAATATAAGCAAGTTGTAAGCCCTCAAACTTAAAGTGGCATTCCCATAAAGAACTGGGTCATGGGAAGCTAACTGTGAAACGAGTACAGTCACTGTTTTATTGACGTGTCCTAGGGCACCAATATTCAAGTTGAATTTGGTTTTATCACTGAAAAAATTCACTTTGTACTGATTATTTCCACTTTTTGTTACGGTTATTCCATTTATAGTATTTCCATCAGTGTCCGTTACTGTTATATTCGGTAATTTATTTCCAGAAAGAGCTTCCGGATGTTCTAAGTTGATGTTTAGTGTTATCTCTGGATCGATTTCATTGTTGCTATTGGTAATGTTTTCAACACCACCTACCTCTTGTGAATCTTCTGCTGATACCGCCCCGCATAGGAGCAGTGCCAAAACAACAGTCATCATCAGTAAAATTGTTTGTTTTTTCAAGATTTTCACCTACTTTTTTTTACTTTTATGATAAAAATGTAAGTTCAACTTACTTGAAAATAATTAAGTTATTCTTGAATAAAAATCTTTCCATAATAATTGAAAATAAATCAAGTAAAGTTTAAATAATAGGAAGTAAAATGAATGGTTGACAATCCATATACCTACAAAAAATGACACCATTAGGGTCCAGTAAACCTCCTAATTTTCTTAAGGTGTCAAAAAATATGGGGCCATAAAATAAAGGGCCCCCTAACCCTATTTTAATGATATTTTTATTGAGAACAAATTCATCAGCACTATCTTATAGATCAAGAAAAATTCAAGAAAAAAAATGATATATCCCAAAAAAAGAAAGGGAGAAAAAATTTAATTTTTTTATTCACCGAACAAACTACCTCTGAAGAAGAATCCAACACCAGCTAATGCTAGAACAGATAAAACTCCAACCACGGCGTAAGTACCCCATGGTGTGTTATCAGTTCCCTGAGCTCCAGCTTTGGTAACTTCATAGGATTTTCCAGATTTTCCAGCATCACCAGCTTCAGAATCAGCAGAAGTTGTGGTTTCAGAAGCAGCACTAACGTTTACTCCTGAATCTCCAACTGAACCAACATACCCGGTTGCACCTGATCCATTATCAAAGAGTGATCCAGTACTGGAAGAACCTCCCTGGGAAGAACCTCCCTGGTTTCCTTGGTTAGAACCATCATTAGGTTTTAGGTTACCACCTTGTATTTTAATTAATTCTTCTTTGGTTCGCACAGGTAAACCTTTGATGACATCTAGACAGTTTCCAGATATGATCTGTTTCCATTCTGCTTCAGTAACCCAAGTATCCGCAGTTAAGGTAATTGTTGGCAGAGTTTTCAGATTGGGAGAGGAAGTATCACCCCAGTACAGTCTAATGTGCTCTTCATAAGAGTTGGAACCTCGTTCAAAAGTTGGGCCTTTATAGTTTATAATAGCCACTCTTCTGGTTTTGGTTTTACTGTCATAGACACTGAGAACTAGAATATCACTACCAGTTGTTGCACTTGTCATTCTCTGGCTGTAGAAAGTTCCGAGTCCTGAAGATGTTCCTAAGAGATAGGAGTAAATGTCATCTCTGCAACTGACGGAGCTACTAACCATTGCGTAACTTTCATCTTTTCCAAGTGGGAAATTGTCATAGATGTAGTTAGTGATTAAGTATCCTGGTGAACTACCTCCACAAACGTGGTTATGCCATAACCAAGCCATTAGAGCGTCGTATGGTGGATTGTACA